>Ga0215266_1038_pt1 | contig 12526 bp, 13 predicted proteins | sample JAMX8_100Endo3_H_FD_182616 | JGI IMG/M metagenome (GOLD analysis project Ga0215266, IMG submission 182616) | Enriched cells of freshwater protists from Biology Centre CAS, Ceske Budejovice, Czech Republic - JAMX8_100Endo3_H3 | ecosystem: Environmental > Aquatic > Freshwater > Unclassified ...
GCGTAAAGCCTGCTTCAACCAATACGTGGTGCAATAAATATCTGTGCAAACGACCGTTACCGTCTGCAAATGGATGAATAAATACAAAGCCAAATGCAATTAGTGTAGCAGCCAATACAGGCGGGAAGTCACTCTCTTTTAAAAGCGCTGCTGTTTCAATTAATCCCTCCATCAAAACATCAAGATCTTGGTATCTCGCAGAAATATGGCTTGGGACTGGTATGCTTGTTACGCGGTCATGACGACCGATAAAGCCCCCCCTCGTTTCGGTAACCCATAGCAATAAACCGATCATCAACAATAATTTCTTTTTGTAGTCGCTCAAGCTCCATTTTGGATAGAGGTGTTTTGCCTGCTTGACCAATGATCTGCCCCCAGCGCTCTGCTCGGTTGTGTGGCGGTCTTTGCCCCTCAATAGCATATGATGCTTTTGAGTCCTCAAGCAACAGGAAGCTTGCTGCACGCATCACAACATCCGGGTGGATGGCACTCACACTTTCCAGCGCTTTTTGAGGTAAATTTTGATCTATTAACTTATCCAGCTTTTCTGTTCGCCTAATCAGGGGGCAAAAGTTCTTAACACCTGGCAAGTTGTTACGAATACGGTGGCGCTTAGAGATGCGAGCAGGGCCTGCATACTGTATTTTACCGTCAATCAGATCAACAAAATTTCCTTGCGTAAGGGAAGGCAGATCAAGCTCTACCTCCACTAAATATTCATACAAAAACCACAGACGTCGAGCATATGCCCCATTTGGCTCTTGCTTAATCGCATTTTCAAGATCTATTTTTTCAACATTTGAGAAAAGGCAGTTTAAAACAGCAAGATCAATACCTTCATACTTCAAAGCAAAGACTAAATGACCATATAACGTATCGTCAGGCGCATGACGCGGTGTAAATACCTGCCAGTTGTTTAGTTGATATTTCCTGTGTTTTTCACCAATTGCTGATAAAATTAACGGTAAAGGAACACTAAGCCCATATTGCTCAATCAATGCTGAATAGCCAACAATTTTGGCATTTTGTTCTGGTAAAGGCCTATTTATCATGTAAGCATTATTTCATGAAAAACACTTACAGTCTATGAAAAATAATTATATTTGTCTATTTTTTTGAAAAATTGTTATTTGCCCATTTAGCCCCTACCCTTTTAGGGAATCACTCCTATACCAGCGAGCTGGCGCAGATTCAGTATCAATGAGGAAAAAAGGCAATTGGTGAAAAAATATTTTTCGATCAAGATGACGTCTTTAAAATCATTGTTGCAAAAAATCAAATTGCGGTCTCATCGTTGTATAGATCAAGATCTTAAAAACCAAAGTATAATCCCCCTATAAAAACGCAAAGCAGCCAGGCAACTGACCCAAAGGGCTACGCGCTACTGTAGAAAGTACAAGGTTAGGTGGCAAGACCTTAAACCAGTATTGCCAATTGATCTTGCCCTGGTTTGGTGGACACCTTGCTAACGGAGTATAATCAATAACGCGAAGGGAATATGAATAATAAAAAGATATCAACCCACAAGCAAAAAAAGTGAACAATCAGGCTCTATTTCGTAGAAAATACAGTCCTCAGCTTAAAGATCAAGTATTAGAGAGAGTGGCCAAAGATGGGGTTATAAAGGTAGCCAAAGATTTGGGCCTGAGCAGTGGCGATGCTCTATGCGTGGCAGGCTAAACGAAGCCAGGGGGGCTCTTCCCTGGAAAATCAAAAGCTACAAGAAGGGGCGCTGGCTCATCTTAAAAGAAAAGTAATTTGACTAACTTTATAGAATGCTTTTTAAAAAGCAGCGTACTTTGCAAAAGAGCAGAAGTAAAATATGCGGTTATCCATGATAACACTACTTCCTTTCCAATTAGATTGATGTACCGATTAGGCTCTGTTTCTAATAGTAACGACGATGCTTGGCTTAACAAAGTCCCCTCTAAACAAGCTCAGGCAAACCATAGGCTGACACTTCAAATCAAAGCAGTATTTGATAAACAACGAGAACGGACAGGGGCGATACGAGTGACAAAACTTCTACAAGCCCAAGGTAAAAAGGTAGGACGCTATCTACTAAGATCATGCGCAGGCAAAGCTGGTGGGCACGTGCTGCAAGGCAGTATAAAGCAGCTCAATAATCCTCATCTTGTTCCTAACTTACTCAAACAGGATTTCAAAGCGAGTTGCTTAAATGAAAAGTAGGTCAGCGACATTACCCATGTTTGGACAGAAGAAGGCTGGCTTTATCTTACTGTGATGATGGGTTGTTATTCACGTAAGATAGTCAGGTGGTCTATTAGCAAAAGGATGCAAACATACCTGGTTATTGGCGCACTAAAAATGGCGCTAGGGAATTGTCACAATCCTTTTGGAGTGATTACTCAATCATGGAGTAGCCAATATTTCAAGTAACTATCAGAAACTTGTGACTGAGCATGGTTTAATCTGCAGCATGAGTAAAAGAGGAGATTGCTTTGATAATCCAGCTATGGAAAGCTGGAACCATAGCTTTAAAGTTAAAGCCATGGTAAAAAGCTAGCAACAAAACTAGAGGGGAAGAAGTATATACTCGATTGCATCGAAGTATACTACAATAGGGAACGTCTTCATTCTAAGCTTGGCTATCTTAGCCCAGCTCAGTTTGAAGAGAGAGAATGAGCTTGTTAGCTAGATGTCCATTTTTTCGGGGCAAGATCACCCAAATATGCTTTAACATAGCATTAAAATGACGTTTTTCGTGACTTAAAAGTCATGTTATTTCATTTTTCACCGCAAAATCCCTTGACTCCTGCAAAAATAGGTCCCATAATACTCTTAAATCACGATTTTCGTGATCTAAGAGTATTATGAGGTTATCAAATTATATTAAACAAGTTAGGCAGTACGGTGAGCGGCATTTTACCTTAGAAAGATTGATGGCTGACAGGAGCCTTTCCAAAAATGCTGCACTAAATGCTATTTATCGTGCCAAAAACCAAGGCGAATTGATCTCACCACTAAAAGGCCTATATGTAATTGTACCCCCAGAGCATAAACTGCACGGTTGCATCCCTGCAGAGGAACTCACCGCCATCATCATGGAACACCTAGGTGCTGCATATTACGTTGCATTGCTCAGCGCCGCGGCTTTTTATGGTGCTGCCCACCAAAAGATATTTAAATTTCAAGTGATCACTAATGCTAGGATCACTCACCCTTGGGAATTTGGTCAAATAAAAATTGAAGCGATACGCAAGAAAGATTTATCAAACTTACCAACTCAAGATTTTACCGTTAGCACAGGCTACCTAAAAGTAGCCACACCTGAATTAGTGGCGTTAGATTTATTAGAATATACCTACCGCTGCGGTGGATTAAATCATGTTGCCACTGTACTTTCTGAACTGATAGAAAGCCTTGATGCCGATAAATTAATAAAACTGGCAACCGATACAGGTGCTGCATATCAACTGCAAAGAATAGGATATATATTGGACAACATTGAATTAATGGATGAGAAATCAGCCGACAAGTTTATCGCTAAATTAGCTGATCATGTATCCCAAAATAAACCAAAGTATTTATCATTATCATCTAAAATCCCTAAAAACAAATTTCCAAGATGCAAAAAGTGGAGAATAGTGATCAATACTGAAATAGAAAGTGATTTATGATCCCAGAAATATATGTTGAACAATGGAGAAATACCTATGGCTGGCAAACACTTGCACAAATAGAGCAAGATTTAATTATTTGCAGAGCACTGGTTGATTTATACAATAACGATCATATTAAAAATAACCTGGTTTTTAGGGGTGGAACTGCCTTAAACAAGTTATTCTTAAAGCCTCCTTCTAGGTATAGTGAAGATATCGACTTTGTTCAAAAAAATGCCCATCCTATAGGGCAAACAATAGACACAATTAGAGAAGTGCTCAAACCTTGGCTTGGCGATCCCAAATGGAAAATCACGCAAAGAAGTGCAAAGTTGTTTTATAAATATGAAGCCATCAACAAATTACCCTCTAAATTAAAGCTGGAAATCAACACGACAGAATATTTTCAAGTGCTGCCGCTAAGAACAGAAAAATTTATTGTTGGATCTGATTGGTTTAGCGGGACGGCAAATATTGCTACATATGAGATTGACGAATTAATGGCTACAAAACTTCGCGCATTATACCAGCGTCGCAAAGGCAGGGATTTGTTTGATTTATGGTACGTAACAAGCCAAAATCTTATTAATATAGACAGAATAATAGATATATTTGCCAAATATTGCACTAATAGCAACCTAGCCATCACTCGTGATGAATTCATTAAAAATCTAGAGCTGAAAAAGAATAATCAAGACTTTAAGTTAGACATGGATTTTTTACTACCACAGCATCGTAATTGGGATCATGAGAAGGCATATCACTTTGTTATCGAAAACATTATTGAGAAGTTGCCATAAAAATATCAGAAATAGTGAGATGGAGTCTATATACTGCAAAGCAAATTTAGCACAAGATATAAAATCAAAAGGCCCTCTCTTATGAAAGCCCCCTTAAACAGCTTATCACAATAGCGTTGCATGCTGATCCTAAAAATGGGTGGCGCATTTACTTTTCATCAATTAAATTGAGCAACTGTTGTTTTCCAGTAAATAGGTAGCTGGCTGATAGTAGTAGCGAGACAAAGACCTATTAATTGGCACTGCCGGCTCATACTGATCTGTGGATGGGCTGGCTCAACCTGTTGGCGCTTATCCTTGGTCGAACAATTTAGATTTTTTTCAACCCATCTAACTCGATATTAAATTGACCCATTTTTTGGTATAGGGCCTCAATCAGCAGCTCTTTATCTTGATCGCTGCGCTGGCGACAATCACGAAATATATCAGGAACCTGCTCTTTTAGCCGCTTTTTCCAGCCATTGATTTTGTACCATGAGCACCGTAGACGTGAGCTCTGCCTGTGTAAAGCGACCAGAAAGAACTTCTGGCAATCTTAGCCTTCTCGTCTGGGGTGTATTGCGGATATTGGCCATTATATAATCTCCTCAACAGGGCGAAATTATATCTTGCCGAATCAAGTGTCATACGCAATTTAAATGGGCAATAGCTTGCAAAGAAAGCAGTGGCCAGTTGATGATATTAAGTGTAACCTCTCTTTTGCTAACAACAGGAGGAGTCAACCATAGTATACCATTACCTGAGCAAAGATGTCAGATCTACACTTTAAAATCAAAAAGCATGAGACAATATTCCATCATACAGGTTGCTGTTACTTTACAACGCCCTACCACGCTTGGGAGCGTGGCTTAAACGAGCACACCAATGGCTTCGCTCGTATTTCCCGAAATCATCTAGCTTACTTGACCTTTCAAGAAAAGAGAGTTAGCTTGTGGAAGATCACTTAACAATAGGCCAAGGAAAGTGTTAGGATACAGGACGCCAAAAGCGATTTTACTGGGTCAAAGACACCCTCAAAGAATTGCATTCGACCTTTGAATGAGCGAGCTCTTTTTAAGCAGCCCTTTAATACAGCGTCCCCAAGGAGCATAGCCATGAAAATTATTATCCTAGGTGCAACCGGCCTTATTGGAAAAGCACTGGTTGCCTCACTTAGCAAGCAACACCAACTAACCCTGATCGGAAGAGATCTCAATAAGCTAAAAAAGCTTTTTAACAATGATTTCACTTTGTATACTTGGGATGATATTAAGCAAAATGGCGTAAAGATTTTCTCAGCTAATCAGGTCATTATCAATTTAGCAGGTGAAAATATCGGCGAGCGCCGCTGGCGTAAAAAACAAAAACTCATTTTGATAAAAAGTCGAGTAGAGACCACCGAACTGATTGCAAAGCACTGTGCAGCCTTAGGACAAAGCGCTCCTCACTTCATCAATGCCAGCGCTGTTGGGATCTATGGCCTTTCACCCTCTTTTGAAATTACATATGATGAAAAGACCCCTTTGCCAACACAGCCTAAAGACTTTGCATCGCAGTTGGTTAACCAATGGGAGCAAGCATTACGCCCTGCCCTTGAACAAAAAGTCAAAATCACCACCTTGCGCTTAGCAGTGGTTTTATCTGGTCAGGGCGGGGCTTTAACCAAAATGCTGCCAGCCTTTAAATGGCACTTAGGTGCCATCTTAGGAAAAGGCGAGCAACCCCTACCTTGGGTTGCTTTACCTGATGTGATTGAGGCTATCTGCTTTTTAATGCACACCCCTGTAACGGGACCTGTTAATATTGTTGCTGGGTATACAGCACAGAAACTATTTGCCAAAACCCTAGCACGCACCCTAAATAGGGCTTGTTTTTTGAAGATGCCCGCTTGGGTGGTTAAACTTATCTGGGGTCAAATGGCAACAGAGCTTTTGCTTAATGGGCAATGTGTTAAAAGCAAACGGTTAACAGAAGCAGGCTTTCAATTTAAATATAATGAACTTGAAAAAGCACTTTTGGCTGCCACACGCAAAGCGTTTTAGGTAGCCACATTATGCTTAACTTGAGATCGCGCCTTAACCCACAAATTAAATACTTTATTCACATCTCGTGCAATCGCATGGATCAGCTCTTCTTTTGTTGCTTTATGGGTTAGCCACTGCTCAATTTGTGGCTGGAAAAGTGAGCGGTTGACCACAAAGCCTTGGCAATATTTTTGCCTTGCTGTTGCCTCAAACAGCAAGGGAAGCTGTTTGACCGAAATAGATTGGCCACCTATCCAAATACCACGACAATGTAGATCGTTTTCAACAACAATCCGGGTAATGCTATCCCAGCTACGCTGATCGCGAGGGGGCGCAATTTGCCAACAATCAGGGTAAATCCCAATTTCATAAAAGCGACGCATCACATGGGCAATGGTCCCTGCAGTAATCAAGCTATTGGTTGGCGGTGTGATCTCAATTAACAACTCATGCTGCGCTGCACGACAAGCACGGTACAAAAAGCCTAACGCCGCTTCCTGCTGCCCACGCAATACGTAGCGATCGTCAGGGTGATAGGTAACAGCGGCCTTAACACAGTGTGAAACAGGCCAGCCAATTAAGGTACGTGTAATATCGGGATCCCCTTTAAACTGCAGCGGCACCTTTCCAGGGACATTCATTGTATAAATAAAGCGGGAAAAGAGATCTGTCACTTCTTGTGGCAGATCGTCATCACTCATGATCTGCAAACTGATCTCATCTTGCATCGCCATATACAGTCCCTGGGCCACCAGCTTAATTAACAGCTGACCCATTGTCTCATCGGTTGTATAAGCACGACTTAACTTTAGCCATTGCTCACGATCACCAAAGTCAAAAATAAACTGCGGGCAGGGGGTAAAGTAGCGTGTCGTTGTATAGTGCATATGCTCAAAATAAGCCGAGCACAAAGCAGCCTCGCTCATGGGCTCTTCTTGGGATAAGTAATAATCAAGCACCTTGGCACTGGGAAAACTATCACTTAAAGAACGATGCTGCGTAAGTTTTTGGCAAGCATCTGCTAGATGAGAGCATGCCAACGGGGCCTGCCCTTTAAGCCACCCTTTCAAAAAGCCAATATTAAAGGCATCAACCACCAACGCACCCTTGCCTAGCTTATTTAAGGAGGACGGTTCTTTTGCCAAAGAAACATAGGCCTTCAATGGTGCATGCAAAATCAATACCGCTTGGGTATGCTCACGCATTTTCTGTAAGACTGTCTCAACCTGTGTACTTTTGGTTATCAAGCCAAAGGCAGCCTCAAAACCAATAACCACATCACAACTAGACAATACAATCTTAAGCTGCGCTAAATCAACATGAGAAAGACAAGCCTCAAGCAATAAAATGATTTTTGTGCCATTTTTCTTAGCCGTCGCAATGACTTTTTTCAAATGATCGTCTGTGTCTCCAGCCAAAAGATGACTGGTTATCCATAGCGCACGACTTTGGGCAATCAGCTCAAGCCCTTCTTTTTTAGGCCATGGCATCTGTAGCGACTGATAAGAAAGCGCTGTTGTTATCTGATTTTGATCGTCTAATGCTTTTAGTACCAAGCCTGTTGAGCAAGCGCCATCGTACAATTGACTGATATCAACTTTTGCTTGGCTCAGGCTATCTGCAATAAACTGCCCCATCTCATCTTGACCAACTTGCGCACAAATAGCTGTACGCAAATCCAGGCGAGCACAGCCCAATGCAACTGCAGCCATGCCCCCCAATGACTTTTTAAAAGAAAGAAGCTCTTTAAGTGCCGAGCCTCTTTGCTCACCATATAAGGCAGTATAAACGGGCCCTAAAATAAATAGGTCGTATGCTTTATCTTTATTCTTCATAATAGAAAGCTGGGTGCATTTTTAAATTAAACTGCCCCTAACCACTCCTGCAATGATTGGCTTTGACGCTCAATGTATTTGGGCTCTTTGAATGTCAAAGTCAACAAGTTCATCCCCTGGATTCCAGCTAAAAGATGGGTTGCCAATTGAGAAGCTTGTTCGCCTTTACCCAATGCTTTGAACTGGGTTTCTATCCACCTTAAAATATCGGCCATTAACTTGGCAGCCACATTCGATAAAACCCCTTCTTGCTTGCTTAGCTCTTGACACAATGTTCCGATCACACAACCAAAGCGGGCAAACATTTCTGACTGTGCTGCATTATGCTCAAGCAAAGCGCTTAAACGCTGTTTGACATCTGCGATCTGCTCCCACTGCTCAAAAAGCCTTCGCCACTCATTTGCACGCTTAAGTAACACCGCATCCATGATGGCTTCTTTGGTTTTAAAGTAGTAATAAACATTGCCTAACGGAACATCAGCTGCCTTGGCTATGTCGGCCAATGTCGTTGTGTGGAATGTTTGCTCATAAACTAACTTATCCGCTGCATCAACTAAGCGCTCCCGCTTATCATTTCTTTTTGTTCTCGGCATAATGATGCTCCCCTTCAATATGGTTTACTCGCCCGAACTGATCGCTTTAAATCAAACGAACAAGGTTAGAATGGTAACACAACTCTGAGCTTGCATGTATATCATGTAAAATTTTTCAGTTAAAAATCGCACTAAACTGCTTTAAATTACTAAGTGAGCTGCCGTTTAACGACTAGACTTAAAGTAGCACTTTGGTCTTTTAGTTAAAGAGAACAGAACCATGTTGGTAATTAAACTAACTTTTTATTTTTTAATCTCACTTCTTATCAGCCCAGCCTTTGCCAGACCCGGCATCGTTTTTAGCAGTGGTCAAGGGGTTGAATCCATTAAACCCTACCGCCTCGCTTTTTCATGGGACTTTGGCACACCCTGGCAAAAACGTAGCCCTTGGGCTTGGCACTTTATATGGGAGAGCAGTGCTGCGATCTGGAATGGGCCTGATCGCACTCACCCAGAAAAAAGTATATCAACTGACTTAAGTGCGCTAACCACAGGCCCCTTGCTACGCTGGCAGCGGCAAACCCCCATTAACGGCTTATACCATCCCTACCTAGAGCTAGGCATAGGATTATCTTGGTTATCAAAAAGGGAAATTGAAGGTCGGATCTTATCTTTGCATTTCCAGTTTGAAGATAAAATCGGCTTGGGCGCACGCTTTGGACAAAAGCAGCAATACGATGTTAGCCTAAGAGCCTACCACTACTCAAATGCTTCCATTAAGCGCCCTAACAGTGGTGTCAACCTAGCGATGGCCAGCTTTGGTGTCTGGTTTTAATAAAAAGTTTGCACCCAGGTTTAATCTACGCTAGAGTGGGTTAAAAACCATCTTTTTACATTATGTCACACTGGATTGCCCCTTCTATTTTATCGGCTGATTTTGCTCGCCTAGGCGAACAGGTCACAGCCGTTTTAGCCGCTGGCGCTGATTTGATTCATATCGATGTAATGGATAATCACTATGTTCCCAATTTAACCATAGGCCCCTTGGTCTGCCAAGCCCTTAGGCAATATGGGATCACAGCACCTTTTGATGTGCATTTAATGGTAAAACCAGTTGACACATTAATAGAGTCCTTTGCAAAAGCCGGCGCAACGTATATTAGCTTCCACCCTGAAGCCAGTTTACATATTGACCGCAGTTTAACCCTGATTCAAAGCCTGGGTTGTAAAGCTGGATTGGTCTTTAACCCAGCAACCCCTTTATCACTTTTACCTTACGTTGCTAAAAAACTAGAGATGATTGTCATTATGTCAGTCAACCCTGGGTTTGCAGGACAACAATTTATTCCTGAGACATTAGACAAAATTCGTCAAGCACGGGCATGGATTGACAAAAGTGGCTATCCTATTCGTCTTGAGGTTGACGGTGGTATCAATGTCAATAACATTGGCGATATTGCCAAAGCAGGAGCAGACACCTTTGTCGCTGGCTCAGCCATCTTTGGTCAAACCGATTACAGTGCCACACTAAAAGCCATGCGAAAAGCCATAAAGTAACATGATAAAAAGTCTTATTCTTATTGCCCATGGCAGCCGTCACTCAAAAGCAAATGATGAAATCCATCTTTTGACTAAAACTTTGAGCCAACTTAGTGCTTTGCAACACTTCTCAAAAATCAATCATGCTTTTTTAGAATTTGCTTCACCCACAATTGAAGAAACAGCCCAGCAACAAATCAGCCAGCAGTGTACTGATATCACCTTCTTTCCCTACTTTTTATCTAGAGGACAGCACGTTAGTGCTGATATCCCTAACATAATCAACACACTCAAAATAACCTATCCCTCTTTGACTTTGACACTTTACCCTCCTTTGGGGGTAAGCGACAAAATCCCGCAATTGATTGCTGATCTATTAAATAACCCCCTTACTTTTTAGCATTTGATACCAGCTCGTAAGCTTTTTGAATTTTTTGCATTCGCTTTGTTGCCATTTGGATCATTGCCTTAGGTAGCCCCTTTGCAACAAGCTTATCTGGGTGGTTTTGGCTCACCAATTGTCGATAGGCTCTTTTAATTTGCTGCTTATCCGCTTGCGGCGAAACCCCCAACAAACGATAAGCCTCTTTTAACTCATCAGCAACAGTTCTTTGCTGGGGGCGACTTTGTCTTTGTCTTTGCTTAAAGACAACATTTACCTGTAACTTTTCACACAAGCGCACCAAAAGATAATGCTTAGCATGACTCTCCAACCCATCAACCAAAGCTGCCTGCACTTGAATATCCACAAACAAGTGAACCAGTTGTTTTTGTGAACCACAATATCTAATAAAATGATCGATTGTTGACTCCCAGTTAAACTGACCTGATTTCCCTTGGTTAAAAAACTGGATTGCTTGTTGCTTTTGCCTTGCATCTAATTGCAATTGACTCATTATTTTTCTAGCATTTGCAATTTCCTGCTCACTAACACGCCCATCTGCCTTGGCAATATAGCCCATCATTTTAAATGTGGTTTTAAAAAAGACCGCCTCGGCAAAATCAACACGCGGCCCCAAGTGCACATTAAGCTGCAACCCCTTATCAAAGGCATGCCCCACCATCAAGCCCAAAAGAAAACCCAAAGGCCCAGCAATTAATCCGCCAAACAATGCCCCAAATAACTTACCTAAAATATACATCTTAATTTTTACTTTTCGTGCGTGCAGCCAGTGTCTCTTCTAAGTGCGTCAACCGTTTACAAGTGCCAATATCCATCCACTCCCCTTGATAATACTCGCCATAGAGCTTTTTTCTTAAGGCAGCACGATTTAATAAAGGCAAAAGCGCAAAAGCACCTGGCTGACACCCAGTAAAAAAAGCAGGCTTTATCACCGCAATACCTGAATAAGTATAGAGTGTACCGCTTTGACTGAGCTGACCATTTTCACCCAAAGCAAAATCGCCTTGAGGGTGCTCAAAAGGATTGGCAACCAAAACCAAATGGGCCCACCCTTTAGGGGAAAAAGGCAACTTTGCCAGCGGATAATCTGTCCAGATATCCGCGTTTATCACCACAAAAGGCGCGGTCCCTAGCAAAGGTAGCGCATGAAATAGCCCACCACCCACTTCCAGGGCACATGGCTCAACAGAGTAGGTAATTTGCATCCCCCAGGCTTGACCTGTTCCCAAATAAGACTGGATGCGATCGCCAAGATAAGAAACATTAATCACCACCTCATTAAACCCAGCTGCTTTTAAACGCTCAAGGTGGTGTACAATTAAGGGTTTTTCGGCAACTTTGATAAGCGGTTTGGGGCAACGGTCTGTTAGCGGCCGCAAGCGCTCACCTCGCCCTGCTGCCAAGATGATGGCTTTCATTATGACACCCTTTTTTCTGACTGTTGCCACCTTTGCAAAGCGGGCAACACAACCTTTTGTAGCCAATGATGAAAAGCATGCAACGCAGGATCATGCGATGCCACCTCCAAAACATAAGCCATGATCCGTGGTATATGCAAAACATAGCTTGGCTTTTTGTCACGCAACTTTAGACGCGCAAAGATCCCCAACACTTTTAAATGTCGCTGCAAACCAACACCATCAAACCACTTCAAAAATAAGGGCAAACTAACCTCTATCCCCTTTGCCATCGTATAAAAAGAACTGGCCCACGCCCTCACCCAATCACTTGGCCAATTGATATAACAATCCTTTAACAAAGAAACCAGATCATAGGTAATAGGCCCTATA
>Ga0215266_1040_pt1 | contig 12395 bp, 4 predicted proteins | sample JAMX8_100Endo3_H_FD_182616 | JGI IMG/M metagenome (GOLD analysis project Ga0215266, IMG submission 182616) | Enriched cells of freshwater protists from Biology Centre CAS, Ceske Budejovice, Czech Republic - JAMX8_100Endo3_H3 | ecosystem: Environmental > Aquatic > Freshwater > Unclassified ...
ACCTTAAGAATTTCGGGCGACCTTAACCACTATACTGGGTTAGACCAAAAAAGGAAAGTATCAACCCTAAAGTTAACCCTGTGTCTAACCCTATTTTCTACAACTGCTCTTAACATATAAACCCTAACCCTAACCCTAACCTTAAGAATTTCGGGCGACCTTAACCACTATACTGTAGTACACAGAAATGCATTAAAAGTAAAGTAGTTTTTAGGACATCCAATAAAAATATATTGTAAGTTTCATCAGCCAATAAAAATATTACAGAAAAGAAAGTTTAGAAGTTAGGGGTATGAAAGTGCTGAAAAATTCTAACCCTGGTGGGGGTGTAGATAAAAAATTAGGGTTAGGGATACGGCCTAACCCTGGCTGAGCTAGTACCTAAAAATACAATATAATCTGTTACGTTATAGTATTGTAAAGGGCCCAGAGGTTTTCCCTAAACCCCTTCTCAAAAGGGGTCCTATTTTCCCCTTCGTCCCGTTATAGGATCTCTGTTGCTTGAGTTTCTGTTGCTTGAGTTTCAAATGCTGGAAGAGTAAATTCTTATAGTCAGGGTTAGGAATAGGGTTAGATGTAGGGTTAGATATAGGGTTAAGAATTTCCATATTTGGACCAACCCTAAACTCAACCCTATTCCTAACCCTGAAATGGTTTAGGGTCAGGGTTAGGGTTGATTTTAGGGTTAGATTTAGGGTCAGTCCAAATATGGAAATTCTTAACCCTATAATCAACCCTAAAGCTAACCCTAAAGCTAACCCTGCTTTGGAAACGTTAACCCTAGCCCTAACCCTCATAAATGTTACTAGTAGGGAGGAAACACTCTGCCCCTAAGCAAATTGAGTGAAACCTTCGCATTTGACAATGCGCTAGTGAATCATTTGATGAAGAAGTGCCATGCTGTTTGTAATTCCATCGTTGACTTCACAAAGCCAGTTTGTATAGGCAACGGTGTTAACTATTTCCTCACTTCTTGTTGCATCTCTAGATCTGATAAAGTCAAGTACCTGCAGTTTTTTGTATTGCCACAGTACCATACAAGCTGGAACAATAGTATCCCTAAACCGACAATTTCTCCCCATGGTGTTATTGCCATGGTGGAAACTAGCCACCAAAGAGTTGCATGGAGTAAAACATGTCACGCAAACTGCATTTCTAGAGCAGATACGGCTTAAGCTTTTCTCCACTTCACAATCTGATCTTTTATGCCTGTCCCCACACCGAAAACAGCGATTGCGAAACTGGGGACACTGATTCAGTGAATGAAAAGCAGCAGGTAACTTCATTGCACTGCATATAAAACACTGCTTTCCAGTGATATGCTTATCCAATAGGCTTTTTACTTTTAGTGCAATGTGTTTTGCAGCAGTTATCCGTTGGACTGCGCTTTGTTTTTCCTGTTCACAAGAATGAAACCCTTGGCTTATAAGTACATTATCTCTGGTAATTGTAGCATCAAATGGAACACTGTCAAACTGTAGGTGTTTGCAGTTATCACAATACCCACACTTGGCATCTAAAAGAGTCTCAGGTGCATCCAGGGCTCTACTCAAGAGTACTCGCCTACAATCAGAGGTATTTCTCAGGAAAGAAGACAGGCGGTGGTCATCAATACGGTCTAAAGCTCCCTTAGATAAGAGGATTATACTCCATGCTCTTTGACCGCTACGACCAGCCCTACCAGCTGCTTGGAAATATGTTTCCAAGTTAAAGGCAGCATCAACGTGAATCACCAAATTACATTTGGAAGAGTCCACTCCCATCGCAAAGGCTGTAGTTGCAACTATTACTCTTTTTGAGCCAGATTTCCATTCACGATATGCTTTTTCTTTCATTGGTAAGTCAAGATCTGCGTGATAATGTGTAACACATGATTGCAACGATCCAAGCTGGTTAAGTTGCTGAGATAGCTCTTCACACTGAACTTTGGATTTTACAAACACAATTGAGCTTCCTTCTTCTCTGGTCAGATATGGAGCAACACTTGCGGTACTGATTTTATATTCCTGTACATGCTTGACAACATGTACTATGTTGGGCGCGATGGTACAAGTTCTAATAGTAGTGGCATCTGAGATGCCAAACTTTTTGAGAACCAACTTTTCTGAATAGCAAGGTACGGTTGCACTTAGCAACACAAATTTGGCTGCTGTAAGTGACCTAATATAAAGAGGAATCAAAGAGAGATTTTTTCTAAAGGCACTAGTCGTAAATAGATGTGCCTCATCAAAAATCACTGCTGTAATCCCATCTCCTGCTTGCTGGATAAAAGTTTGGAATCTCTTATCTTGCAGGTGCTCCGCACTTGCTAACACCAGCCGAGTTCCAACTCGTAACATCTCCTCAGCACTTGAATCTTTTCTTGCACCCCATAGAACATATTTATATTCTGGTACTTTTTGTTGTGCTGATAGTGATTCTAATCTGCTTTTAATTTCTAGCATCACTGACACCAATGGAAAAATGATGAGAGTAATAGCTCTTTTGTCCAAATATAGACACGAGAACATAGCCAATGACTTCCCTCCGCCTGTCGGTAGCACTCCAAGAACACTTCCGCTTCCATGCATAACTTCTTCCACTAGCTTTTTTTGTCCCTGAGATTTATACTGTGCTAATCCTAACATTTCTAGAGGTCGGGAAACTATGAGACTCTCATTGACAACAGTTTGTAGCACAAGACTTTGTGTTTCACGGTCAAAAGTAACGTCATCTTGGTTACTTTCAACTTGAGTATCACACAACTGAAAGCTTTCTAGTTCTTCTCCAAAAGCATCATCAGATGAAATTAAAGGGTCAACTTGATCTTCTTCTTCACGAGAGCTGGTTAGGGTAAAGCAATCTGGTTTGGACTCTGTATTTGAAGAAATAGGGTGAAACTCCTCCGCAGCAGACTCATCCTCTGTATCAGAGTTATACTCATCATTTTTATCACCAAGGAAAACACATTCTTCTGCTGACTCGATATCTTCTGACTGGTAAGGAACATCATTTTCATCACTGGAGTGAACACAACCTTCTTCAGACTCATCTTCTGAATCCGAGGCACCTTCATTATTTTCTCCATCTGATTCATCATGAACATAATCATCCTCAGAATCATTTTCTGAGTTAGATTCATGACCAAAATCATCACTTTCATCACCAGAGTAAGAACAATCATCTTCAGACTCATCTTCTGAATCACAGCCATGATCAGACTCATCATTTTCAGCATGATCTCTTCTTTGTTCCAAGCCGACTTTCTCCCAATACTTCTCTTGAATAATACGTACTGCGGTGGTATTAGTGCAGTTTAAATTATCAAAGCCACTTAATTTTTCTACTCCATAACAGGCATCAGTACTGGGAGAGTGTCCAAAGAGCCTGAACACTGGTAAAGAATGAGAAAAGGAGGTGCCTTTTACAAACATGTTCAACAAAAAATTTGCAGAATGCCTCAACCATTGAAAGTTACAGCCTATACCATTGCCTGCAAAAGAATCTCTGATAGCTTCACGTACCCACTTTTCATCACAGGCTTGTACAAAACAATACCTCTTCCACCTTTCAAATGACTGCGTACCACCTAAACTTTCTTTTACAACTAATGCAAATGGTCGTACATATTTCCAATAACAACCAAAAGTATAATCCGCTATCTTTCTTGGTAGGAAGGTTGAAAATGCTTCACTCTTTCCATGCAGAAGAGTGCACTTGTTGTTCTTCATGGTGCAGTGTATATAGTCAGAGTCATAGATGGAGACAGTCCTATACTTGGATTCAACACACCCATTCATAAAAGTCATGCTTTTGTAATCTGTTGCTCTTGGCCCACACCCAAACAGTATATGCATTATAACTACCAACACCTTTTCATAATCTTGACATAACTTCAGATACGCTCGACCTTGGTCGCGTTTGACACTAACCCTGCGAACTCCAAAAAAGTGTTTCTTCAATTGTGGGTTGTCTAACACGTAATGAAACAAACTCAGATCTCCATATTCACTTTCTGAATTTTGACCAAAAGCATAGTATGCAGAAAATGGAACAGAGGAATAGCCATAACTTTCTGATTCTCTCTGAAATTTCTGTTTGAATCCCATCAACAACTTACTTATCTTCTTCTCTGCCTCTTTCATTTTTGTGTGAAGAATTTGATGAAGTAAGTCAAAAGAACAAGGAATACCATCATAGCTTATTCGCTCACAATTAACATCCAACACCATTGCTGCTGGATGTAATTTTCTTGGAAGGGAGTTTACCCCTGCTTGTAGTATGACTAGCTGCTTAAAAGTGCTCTTTTCCCCATATCTTTTCCATTGAACTCTAGAAATCAAACAATCATCAGCCTGTGTATAACTGTCATCACTTTCCATAATTGCTAAAAGAGCTGCCATTCTCATGCAGTATTTGAATGCTGACAATGTCTTGTTAGCACTTTCTTTTGATGTAAATTCTCCTGTAGAGCAGTCAAATAACTGCCCTATTACGAAGCTACAACAAAGGTCACTGTTATAATCTTCATTTTTTGTATAGACTTGATTAAGCAATACGAGCAGTAACTTAATCAAGTTATTTGCATCTGTAGGATCATTTTCAAATTCGGTTTTGAATCTCCTTATTGCAGAAAGAACAGTTGACCTAGGTTGTATCCCACAGTCTGATAATATTCTCTCATTATTGACCAAGGATAGAGAGAAAACTAGAAAAGAAGAGAGTCGACGCGCATAATCTTTTGCCGTGGTTTTTAAGACAGGCTTAAAGAAACTCATCTGGGTTCGGTCCCCATCATCTTTTTGAGTGTCAGTGTCATCGTTATAGCCTCTTCGGCCAATTAAACACAAAAGCTCCGCTGGAGCTTTAGTAATTTCTTGCGCACCACTTAGCAATACTTTTTCAGAAAGAATCCTCAAATCTACAAAATCTGGGTTGTTTTTTGAATCGAGAATACTTGTGGAAAGGTTTATCCTCTTACCACCTTGGAATACATGTTGCAAATGTGCGAGTACTGGAAGTATCATTTCAGTTTGGCAACTTTGCTTTTCTGAACTTTGGCTTCTCACGGCTGCTTGCACGGTAAGTTTTTCTAAAATCTTTTGCTTTTGATCAAGCAGCATTTTCTAACAAATAATTAGGTTCAATTCAACAGGCAACATCGTGTGTTTTGAGGTACTCTCACACTCTCATGCTCTGTCTCAATACCCACTCTCCACTCACTATTAACTCCTCTTGCCAGTAACCACACTTCAACTATTCACAACCCAACCATACTGAAGAGTGGTGAAGAGGGGGGAGAGTGGTGAGAGTGGTGAGTGGTTGAGAGTGGTTGAGAGTGGAGAGCGGGGAGTGGAGAGTGGGAGTGATCATGTGTGTGATTCGGTGATTAATGATTCATTATGTTCGAAGTTGGTCGTACACATTGCCACAAGATAGAGAGATGCCACAAGAAAGAGAGATAAAGAGTGGAAAGTGGGGAGTTGAGGGTAGTTACGAGTATGTGGAGAGTGGTGGAGACTGGAGAGCGGGGAGTGGAGAGTGGAGAGTGGAGAGAGTAGACTGGAAAGTGTAGAGTGGAGAGTGGAGAGTGGAGAGTGCAGTCCGGAAAGTGGTGATATGGAGAGAAGATGTAAATTAATGTGTATTCTATATTTTATAAATGACACACTATATTCTGTTTATGCATTATATATATATGTGTGAATATTAGGATTTAAGAAGAGTGGAGAGTAGAGAGTTGAGAGTAGAGAGTGTAGAGTGAATGTGGAGAGTGGAGTGTGAGAAAGATGGGATAAAGATGAGAGTGAACAAAATGAGCGATAGAAGAAGAGAGAGAAAAATATATGTGACTATTGACGGTTTAGATTCGAAAGAAGGTGGTGCCCATTGCCACAAAGAAGAGAGAGAAAGAAGAGGAAGTTGAAAGAGAGAAGAGAGATGACAGAGAAAGATGAGAGAGCAGTAAGTGGAGTGCGTAAAGCGAAATGAGAATGGCGAGGAGAAGGAAAAAGCAGAATGAAATATGAATGAAACGAAGAAAGTGGGGTAGTGGTGAGCGGTGAGTGTTGACTAGTGACTAGACATTCCAAAAAGTTTGAGTTTTTTTTGAAAAAAAATGGGCAAAAATCGCGATATTTAGTATAAAAAAGAGCAATATTTGGGGGTTGGTTGGGAATTTTCAATTTGTGTACCAAGAATTTAGTAGTAAAAAGGGGGTAATAATAATAACAATTTTCGGAATTTGAAGGTAGGGGGAAAATCTAGCCATTTGAGAATATCAATATTTAATGTCAAATTAGGAATGTATAAATAAATAAAAATGGCTTGAAATGTAATACTTATTTTCAAGGAAAAAAGTTTAAAAAAAGCAATTTTTAACTTTGTTAGGTAAATTAGTCATATTTTGACCGTAGGGAATGGGAAAAAATTTGAAAAGATTAGAAAATACACAAAAAATTGTAATAAATAAGTACTAAGTCTTAAATGAGAAAGAAAGAAAAAGTGAGGCTAGAAAAACATGTCAAATAAAGTAAACTGGACTTGTGTAGCAAATCAAGTTTGAAATAGTCATTACAAATAAGCAATAGAAAACAAAGTAAAATGAATGTATTAATATCGATAATGTATAAGTGAATAAAACTAAGGATAAAAGAAGTGATGTTTTCAAATGAGCCATTAAAAGTTGTTGAATAACTAGTTATGTAGCTACAGGTAAACTTAAGTAAAAACTACAAAGGAAAAAATGAACAAAATATGCTAGAAAAAGTGAAGGTGGTACAAGATGAGATAGGACATGTATTTTATAGAGTAATTTTGGAAATCCAATAGTGTGAATGAAAGTTTAGTGCTAAATTTCAAACAACAAAACGATACATTCAAGGAGAGTAAGAATTTGTCCACTGATCCACGGATCAGTGGACAAATAAATGGACACCCAATATATTTTAATTCTGTCCACAATAGAGATAGTAGTTTTCCACATGTTGATATAAACACATTAAATGTAATAAAGTTAGTAGTAAAATTTTTGTCCACTGATCCGTGGATCAGTGGACGAAAATTTTTAGTGAAATTATAAACATTTTCCTACCTGATTTAGTGTACCAATAACCATGGATATGTGTACAAAAAATTGGGTAACAGAATAGGACAATTTTTATGTAACTAAGATGGATTTATCTAGACTACTTAATATTTAGACCAAAAGTGGTGCATTAGGATAGGGACTCGTTTTATGTGAAGTCACTATCCCTTAATGCAGTCTTGGTCATGTGTATAAGGTAGAGTTAAGAAATCTATATTTGTAAACATCTCATTGACAAGAAAGGTTAAAACAACTGATTAGCGAGGACCAAAATATTTATTTAAAAGAGTGGTGCTTAGTACATAAAATGGAAAGGACAACAGATGTAAACATATAAAGGAAACTGATTGAACCAATTACTTTGTTTTTTTCACCGGTTCTACTTCTGGAAGAGCTTCGCTAGCAGTTCTAGCCCCAGAAGTTCGTTGTTGCACTTGTGTTGGCTTTTGAGATTTTCTCCTTTTGGCTATCAATCGTCAACACAAAGCACTTACAAGATAAATACGAGACAATTAATATGAGTATGTATACCTGGAACTTGGTGGTGGGTGTTTTCCACCGACGCATCTAACTCCACCTTTTTGTTCTCGCTCTCTTGGTCAAAAAGGGTAGTTAGTTTCTGTAGAGTATCTCGAGCTTGGATTGGATCCTTCTCGAACGAGATGCAACTCCTAGCCATGGATAGGGCAGCCTTGGCAGTGGTACCAGAACCACTATACAGCGAGAGCACATCATCTCCAACTCGAGAGAAATGTGAGATTAGCCACATTTCAAGATCCTGCGACTTCTGGGTGTTGTTAACAACCTTCCCAGTGTCGCTTGAAAACTCTTTCTTTGTCTGTTGAAAAATTAGTAAGAAATATCTTAAAGCGTAAAGGAAGGACTACATACCACTGCATCAAAATGCAAAATATTACGTCGGTTTTCAGTAGCAGTAAAGTTACAGTGTGCTTCACTGCGTTGGCCATCCTCGGACCAGAATCTATAGTAAAGATGTTAGCTCTTGTACAAAAATAGGAGTTAATACCCAATCAATATCAACTCCCAGGCTTGAGCCATTCGAAGTCCCTGTGTGAGGTGGATATTGGGTTTGTTCCATATAACCCACTCGACTCCTGCTGTGCAGAACTCCCCAAGGAGATCTGCATACTCGTGAGCATGACTAAATAAGTCAGTGAAATGCATATAGATAGAAAATGAAACCTGTAAGGGCAATATTGAACAATAACGCCCGTTGAACTGTTGTTGACCTTGAAGAATTTTATGAATACTGAACGTAGTTGTTCAATGGAAATCTACAAGAATAGATTAGCAAAAAATGGTATATTCTTTTTTGTCCACTGATCCGTGGATCAGCGTCACGGAAATTAAGGTAAGAGAAAAAGGACATTTTTTATGAAAATTTTGGAATTTACCTGGAGTATTTAATCTAAGAATCCATATTGGCCCAGAAGCATATGGACTTTTCTTGTGCAAAGCCACTAACTCTGCAATCCAGTCTTGATCAAGCTTCAAACTCAAGTTAGTATATTTTTAAAAATGTAAGCAGTGTTAAGTGATGTTTTTACCTCTCTAACTAGTGAAATCCCTGTTGGATGCTGCATGGATGATAGAGGTACACACAAATGAGTTGGATACCTATGCTCTTCTATTCTTTGACGATCCTTCATCAGTTCGTCTACACTTTCTTCCTTCAACAGTGGCCTATTCTCGTCCATCTTGTAGGCTACTGCTTCTATACTAGTTTCTTCCTCGTTGCTAGTATCTTCACTAACCTCTTCTGACCGACCCCTATTCTGACTGTCCTTATCTTTACTTTTTCTTCCTCCCTTTCTTTTTGGGGAATCTTTTCTTGATTCTTCGATGTTGTTTCCATCTTCTTCCACATTTTCATTTTTGTCCCCATCATCGCCTGTTCCCTATACAAAATGTTAGTTTTTTACATATTTTTATCAATTAAATTCATTGTTTGTTGAAGGTAATTTTATTTCTATCTTCCCTGTTTTGTTTTTGTAGTAGGTTGAGGTACCTCGTTCTCCAGATCAGACTCCGATGAGTTCAGGTCTTCCTCATCGAGCTTCTTTTCATATCCTTTGCAAACCTCCCTCAACCACTTCGTAATTACTGTCACAGTTTTCTAAATATTTTGGTTTAGTTAATTTTAAAAGGATTGGTCGTTACCTGTCTACCCGTGATGTGGTCCGCGTCGAAGTCGGAGAACTTCTCATTGAAATTCTTTGCCAGTAATCGAGGAAGACTGAATGGTGTCTCTACCTCAACATACTGGACATGTTTCATCTACAAGGAACATCAGTAAGAAGTGAAGACGAAATCTTTAATGTTTGGTTATCAGTGATTTTGAGAGATCAAACTCACTGATAACCAAACATTTCTACAATCGAGACATCGAGCAGTTACATACCGTTCTTTTTTGACACCCTAAAATCCTTCCATGGTTCGAAGTGTCTTTCTTCCTGTATTTTGACTGATTGGTAATGAGCATTGGGTATGCTCGCTCCTTGTTGCAGGTGACCCACCACTGGTGGTTCTCATACTGTCTTTGGACGTTGCTCATCGTTGTTATTTTTATAATTGCTGTGGATTGGAAAGGATATGGAAGAAAAGAAACCGGTGGGTAACGGAAATTCGGAGAGGCTAAGGAGTACATATAGCTTTCGGTAGTCACTTTCATTTGCAAATATGTTATGGGATGAATCTAATTTTGAAATTGTGTTACAACACAACCATTACCTAACAACAGCAGCATATGCAAACTAGAGAAAGCACTCATGGAATCAGAAGAGGCCGAAGAAACCCATATAGTTCTCGAGTTTAGCAAATGGCTCAACAAAGTGATGAAGGGACACATATGTCCACTACCGTTTCCGGTTATGCAACTTTGGTTCCGGTTAAATGATCCTTGTCCGCAAAATGCAGACATGTCTGCTCATTTTAACAACTACCAACAACATCAAAGAAACATGAACACAGAGCAGTATAACAGCTTGAGTCAAAATGCTCTTCTACAGTTACACAGCAATTACTTCTGGTTCGTTATGCGAACAGCCTACCATATGAATCAAAAGTGCACTTCGCAATTATTTTTAGCAACGCTATTACAAGAACATTCCGGATTGAGCGTTTCTGGAAGGCAAACTTCTTATCTTCAAGGAAACTCTGTTGCTAAGTCAACATTCTACCATATAAAGAAGCGTTACTTTGAACAATGTAAGAAGAGAATAGAAGGGGAGCTTGTAGCGGCAACTGCTGTAACATACTGGTATGACAATCTGGTCAAGAGATGGAAAAGAAATCTCAAGATCAATGCAAATGAACGAGTCAACAATGAAGGTGGAAGCAGCAGGCCATATCCAGTTAGAACTTCTACGGCCATAGGAGCAAATATCAAAAGAGGAAACTTAAGAGGCAAAATGCCACTGGTAGAAGGAAGGCCCTACCTCGACCGAAGAGTTTTTATGGAAGAAGATGTTATTGAAGATGCTCGTCAACTTATGGGGATGTTGACGAAGGAATTTAGTTTCTGGAGCAGTGATGTAGCGACTGGAAGATTTATCCCTCGGTTGGTGTTTGAACAATCTGAAGAGAGCAGTACTGAAGCTTCAAGAGTCTCACTCAACAACTTTCTCCCACTCCAGATTGCACCTTTTAGACCAGATGACCTGTATGGAAATCTACAGACAATTAAGGAGATCCTCAACTTCCAGAAAATCAGGAATGAAAGACGAGGTAACTTCTCCTATCTCCTCAGTCCACTGCACAATGTATCTTTCTAAAGTAGTAAAGTTTTCATGTAAACATTGGTCAAAAATAGGAGTGACTTTTTTGTACCACTGATCCGTGGATCAGTGGAACCAAAATGGTTTTTAAATTCTGCCGTATTTTGTAGGAAAGGATTACATGTAAAGCAGTCACCAGATAACAATAGTATATATCTATGGTACAGGAAAGAATAGCCAATAGCTATGTTTTGTCAAATACATACATTACCATATTTAGTAACATAGTGGATTGTAACTGTCCATAATAGGAAATATTTCATTGAAAAAACATGGAATAATAGGAGTTACATTTTTGTTCCACTGATCCGTGGATCAGTGGAACAAAAAATTGTTTCCAAATGCTGTCGTATTTCATAGTAACGGATTATGCGTAAAGCAGTAACCAGATAGAACTAGTATATCTAGTTACAAGAAAGGCTAGCCAATAGAAACTTTTTGTCGATTATAAATATTACCATATTTAGTAACATAGTCCATTCCAGGCTATATTAATTATTCTGACCCTACCTTTAGGTGTAAATGAAGCAACAGTACTAGTTGTTGATATTGCTATTTATGAGAAGCTCATTAAGTTTCAGCTTAGCACAAGTGATGTTTGCCCTTCTTTTTTCAGAAACGAAGTTGCTCTCCTATTAGGCCATTGGCACCCTATAGAGAAAGCAATAACAACTGCTCATAAAGTCTATGAAACAATATTCAAATCTTTGTTCCTCGCTATGTTTCCAACTTGTAAGTTTTCTAATTCTTGTTCAATTACTTGAGAATCTCATTCTTTGTTTTTAGCAAAGTTCTATCCTAAAGTAAACTCCCGAATAGCTAACCAAATGTTTTCGGCTTTTCGATTTGCTTATGACGCAGTACGTGAAGAGGTCCTACTCGGATTAGACAGTTATCCTGAAGACCAAGCACTTAGGTCTTTTCATGATTTAGGTGAATATGTATCTCCTTTAATTTATAATTATTACAAAGTTATGCATGGAGTGGGAGACTTCCCATTACTCCTTAAATATCAAGCAGAGCTTCTCCTCCTCTTCCACTTCCTCGGCAACACCACCTACTATTCTGTTGTTTCTTTTTGGTTGATTCAAGTCACTTATTGGAAAAAGCATAAACCAGACCTTTATGGCTTGCTTTGTACATACCCACAGCTCTTAGGAGAAGAGGCTGGAGAATTAAGCAATAACAAGTTATTAACGCAGATAAGCCCCAACACTGATAGGAAAACAGATATTAAATACCTGAATATGAAGTATGTTGTTCAATCTCAGAGTTGGCTAATTCACTATGTGTTTGATAATTTGTCTAATTATCCTTCATTTTGGGAATCTCCAAGTAAAGCACTGGACAACCTCCGAATAGAAGCAGAAGACAGGCCTGAGAATCCTCTACAATTCCCAAGGTCAAGAAGACCAGCTCCTCCCCTCTGTCGTGCCGACTCTAGAGAAACACAAAGAGCTATATCTTGGGCTCGTGAAGTTGTACCTAGTATGTTGCGAGATGCAGAGCAAGCAGACTCACAAGGAAATAAT
>Ga0215266_1041_pt1 | contig 12349 bp, 7 predicted proteins | sample JAMX8_100Endo3_H_FD_182616 | JGI IMG/M metagenome (GOLD analysis project Ga0215266, IMG submission 182616) | Enriched cells of freshwater protists from Biology Centre CAS, Ceske Budejovice, Czech Republic - JAMX8_100Endo3_H3 | ecosystem: Environmental > Aquatic > Freshwater > Unclassified ...
GTATATAGATGTATATTGTGTGTGGATATTTATGTGTGTGTAGGTGTATGTGTATGTGTGTGTGTTGTGTTGTGTTGTGTGATGTTGTTACAACTGTTTGGTTTTTAAATTGCTGTTCTTAATGTTGTTAAAGTGATGGCTACTGAAGATAAAGCAGTTGTTGATAACACCAACGCTGAGGTTCCAACAGAAGCTCCAGCAAAAGGTATATGTTCTGTCACATCAAGATTGTAACAGTCTCTTACTTAATATCGTCTGCCACACCTACTCAGTCTTTGCTGGTAACTTGGCTTTCAAAACAACCAATGAGGACTTAGCAAAAGCATTTGAAGATGGGGATGAAGTGTATGTTTGTTTCATTCAGTCTTCCTTCTTCCTTGTTTGTTTATTTTGTTTGTGTGTTTTGTTATTTTAATTTGTAGTGTTGTAGCAGAGTGTGACTTTTCAAACAAAAAAAGTCTTCCTTTCCTTATCCTAAGTACATGCGCCTAGTTCAGTTCCTACATTCAAACTCTATGGCGCTTCGATTCCTTACACTGTTTATTGTGTTTTTGGTAGCTATTTCATTTCTTTCGCAAGACTCTTCATCTACTATTTTTGTAAACGCCAATCGTCTTACTGTTGAATCTCTTGAAGGTAATTTCTCTGCTTTTTTTTGTTTAATCCCCCTCTACTACAACTATTCTAATGTTTGTTACCCAAGAGGATTCTTGTGATGCTTCAAGTTGCAGTGATTGCTTAGAAAAGAGTGGTTGTGGATGGTGTGACAACTCACATGTGTGCATGAAAGTTGATGGTTACGAGTGCAATAAGTCGTTTTATGAAGATAAATGTCGTAAGCCTCCAACCTTATTCTGAGCTGCACTTGGGATGTTGTACTTGTTTAAAGTGCTGAGCAACAAGCAACATCGACGTTACATTTCTTTTCTTTTTGTGTGATATAACTGTTCTATTTTAGCAAGTGATGACTTATTTACTATGAAGTTACTCTATGGAACTATCCTGGTGTTTATTGGTGGCTGTTTATGTGCTGGAGGAGGCATTGGTGGAGGAGGAATTTACATTCCAATCTTCATCCTTTTGCTTGGAATGTCCGCACATGAAGCGGTACCTCTTTCAAAGGTGAGAAAGAAAACATACACACCTGCAGACACATCACACTTACGGACACATACTTACATACAGACACCTACATAAGACACATACTTACGTACAAGACTTATAGATAAACAGCCACATACTTACAGGCACACATACTCACTCACACACTCACACACACACACACACACACACACTCACTCACTCACACACTCACTCACACCTTTTTGACTCTGGGACTACAAATGTTATTTTCCTAGACCAAATACTTGCTGATATTTATCCACATATTTGTTGGTTGGATTAACAAATTTCGGAGTCTTGAAGAATTAACTGCGTCTTTGTTCATCCAAAAAAAGATTGACGTCTGGACCGTAAGTGTGTAGACTCTTGCATCTTTGCCAGCTTGTTCTACAAAATCCTATTTTGCTGCATCCTCTTCAGGAAACAAAACGAGCTCTTCCACAATTTCCAGTGATGGGCGAAGGCGCCAAATAAAGTGAATCAGCCTCTCTATTGGAGAAGTGGGAGGTGGAAAACCATGGTAATTTGAATGAGACCAGGCCTTCTTCTTTGCTTCTTCTTTGCTTCTTCTTTGCTTCTTCTTTGCTTCTTCTTTGCTTCTTCTTAGAATTTGTTGGCATTTTATTGACTATTTTATTGACATTTTATTGGCAGTATATTGACAGCATTTTATTAGCATTTTTATTGACTATTTTGTTGACTATTTTATTGGCAGTTTGTTGGCATTTTATTGACATTTTATTGGCATTTTATTGACTATTTTGTTGACTATTTTATTGGCAGTTTGTTGGCATTTTATTGACTATTTTATTGGCATTTTATTGACATTTTATTGGCATTTTATGTTTGTTGGCATTTAATTAACTATTTTATTGACTAATTTATTGACATTTTATTGGAAGGAAGCTCAACAGTTACCAGAAGCTTCGAGTATAGAGCTCCAGTATATTTCCACTCCTTCAGGTTTAGTGACTCTCTATCCTGGGTTGTTTGGTGTCGTACCAGCATGGTTACGTGGATATACCAGACCTTGGTATAGGCGTGCACTTGCTAATCCTTTTCTTAACACTTTCAGCACTCCATACGATGATGCCTTTGACAATGGCAAAGTGATGACATTCTCTAAAGCGGTCTATGCTGATGCTACAGAAAATGATCTCTCCTCACTTCAACTTGCGGCAGTTGTAGGGCTAGATTTTGAGTTTCCAGTCTTTTATAACCAAGTCATCAACAACAGTCAATTAAACTGTGCTTATGATAAGAATGATGCAAGCAAACCACAGTGCTTCATGATTGATAACTCTGGACTATTCATTATAACCTCAGACTTCTTAGGTCCTTCCTTTGTGACAACACCAGTACTTGGTACAGCATCTGATTCAGTGTTTCTTGGTGAAGTTGAAGCGGAGTTGGCAGACCAGTTAATTACACTTGGGTTTCTAAGACTTACTGAAGTTTTGAACTATCAAGATGAAGAATTTCAATTTGCATATACAGTTAATGCTTCCACCTTGGCAATGTTTGGAGATAATGACGTCCTGTCTGGTCAGCTTTCCTTTCATGATGATTATTGTACGGAAGGCACATACTTTGTTGCAGAAGTGAAGAATACCAACACTTTCTTAATTGTTATTGAGAACTATAGCTTTAGACAAAGCTCAAACTGTAGGGTTACTAGTATACCTCCTTCGTATCCGCTTTTAACTGATGCATGTGACCTTAATGGTTTATTGCAAAATATTTCCAGCCCAAACGTAGATTGCGTAAACTTTCAAGTTAATGAGGACATACTACAATCTGTATTTAGAGGTTCAGATGCAGACTGTGATAGGCCAACCTCTATGGAAACAGTGTGGGTAGAGTGGAGTGATGTTAGTGCTATTGCAATAAGCACTTTGACTTCCATGATGATGGTTGTTGTTATAATTATTGACATCATTTTATTTAAGAAACGATTATCGTCAGTAGTTCGATGTTCTTCACCACTCTTTCTCAACTTAAACTTACTTGGTATGCTCTTTGGATATTCCAGTATTTTCCTTTTTATTGGTGAGCCAAATATAGTAGTATGTAATCTAAGGTTATGGCTGCTGGTAATAGCCTTCGTGTTAATGTTTGGTACGCTGTTAATGAAAACGTATCGCATCTGGAAGCTGTTTGGCAATCAATACTTTGTACAAAAATCTATCACAAATGGAAATATGATGCTTTACCTAACTGGACTCCTCTGTTTTCCACTGGTATTATCCTTCCTAACCCTCTTCTTCTCAGTGTACTCACTCTATCACTGTAGATCGTGTTAGCTGTTTGGCTGGTGGTAGAACCATTGGAAGGTGAGAAGCATGGAGATCATATTGAAGATGATAAAGAAATACTTCGTTGTAGTGGTGATCACGCTTGGATCTTTGCAATCATCCTATTTAGTTACGGTGGTGCACTTATGTTTGCAGGTGGTGTGCTTGCCTTTTTAGCTCGAAAAGCATCAAGTAAGTTCAACGAAAGTAAGTTTATTGGTATATCCATCTATAATGTTATCTTTTGCTTGGTTATATCTATACCACTGGCTTTCATTATGGACGGCTCACCAGATGCCTCATTTCTGATTTTAACACTTGGTATCTTCTTTGCCATAACTGGAACACTCTTTATCCTATTCATCCCAAAGATCTATTTTATATTCAAGAAGAAAAGACAGGTATAACATGCAGAACATACACACACACGCAAATGCACACACACACACACACACACACACACTCACACACACTCACACACACAAGGCAGAGGTTGCTACATGCTGATACATACATCTCTACCTGAATGCTTTAATTTTTATTGATATTCTGAGATTAGGGTCCGAGTGATAGCTTTGAAAGTGAGCGACCATGGGGGAATACAGACGAAGAAGCACAATGGAATAAGTCCACCACATCGTCTGAAAGCAGGGTGAGAAGGTCGTTTTCACAATGACGACTGAACAGATACAGTTTCGAACAGATACAAGATTTTGTCAAAAACTTGACATTCTATTTGTAATATTACAATTTTTTAATGTAATTGGGAAAATCATGTTGAGACCTTCGATTACAAACATTAACATACTAGATAACCTTACGTTTGAGACAAAGTCAGAGAAACAAGAAGTCTTACAACGATTCACTAAAGCTGGTATTACAAGAGATGGTGTAGATGATAGAATTAAACAAATTTGTCGCAACTAGTTTTATACTTTGTTTTCTTCTCAATGTCGTGTTTGGTGTTTGGGAATTTTTACAACGCAAGTTACGCTTTCGCGCTTTCGTCTTGCTACTTGTTATCGACTCTTTCATGATGTATTGAAGCGTGTGGAGCTTCGGTTATCTAAGGCTGACATTGAAAATTGGCGTACAGAAGGTGATTCGGTAACAGTCTGTGTTATTTGTCTACTTGTTATGGAGAAGGAAGAAGAAGTATTATAAATCTTCCATGTTCTCATATGCTCCATACCCAATGTGGTTTCTCTTGGTTTTCTAGAAGCTCTTCTCCTCTCTGTCAACATTGTTTGGTAGATAATGCCACAACGGAACTTGCAAGAGAACCACCTATTTACAGACACATCCATCATTCATTACTTTATAATATGTATTGAAAACTTTAAGAATAAAGTTAACGGTTATATTTTCTTTGTATGTATTTTTGATTGATTTTTTATTTTTTTGTACGATCTAAAAAAATAGAATGTCCAAAGAAGGAAATAAATGTAGAAAAAACAAAAAATAGAGTTATAATACCAAATCAGGTAATAATTAGTTTTTTAGGGAGTTTTTCAGTACTTTTTTTAGTAGTTTTTTGTATTTTTTAGTATTGTTTTTTAAATTTTGTTACACACTCACTCACATTCTCAAGCTCTCTCACTCTCACTCTCACTCTCACTCTCACTCTCACGCTCAAGCTCTCTCACTCTCACTCTCATATAAAAAGTGAGATGTGTTACTTTCGTGGCTGTTTAGTCACAATTACAATCCTCCTTACCTTTGGGATAACTTGTAACTCCTATGAACTTTCAAAACCCACCAACCTGCAGGAATTACTGTCTTACATGAACCAAGGAAAATCCAAGTTTGACATTTCAAGTCAAAGATGTGTAGTCTTTCTGTCGTATCCAAACTCCGGATCCACGATTTGTCAACAAACCTTTATACTGAATGGGTTTGCAACGTCAACCTCCCACAAGTATGTTACAGACGGGAAATTCTTTGAGGCAGAACACAACTACCTCAAGTCTCATTTCCCTGTAATTATTACACACTATCAGGTTGAAAAAATTTTTAGGAAACAGTTCGGGCCTTGCTCTACGTTTTTACTTATTCGAGATCTTAATGACCTTATCATAGCTAGAAAAAGGTACTTCAACCAAATGGGCACTAAACCAGCTACAGTTGAACATATTGTTATCCAACTCTGTGTTTGGTTTGGTCATTGGTTGTCTAACTTGAACATGTTTGATTATGTTTTTGAGTACTCACAGCTCTTTGATTCCAACGAACTAGCTACTTGGGGGTTAAAACCTTTCGAGGGACAAATACCCCACAAGCATGAAGTTCTCTTTGAAGAACTGGTACAGGAACTTATCAACTTTATAGTTGCTAGTTACCTGCCAACAGAGCATTCTTCTGCTGCCTCTTCGTTCAATTATTCCGAACCTGTTGTTCTGTCCTCTAAACTAAAACGACTATGTAAACAAGCAGAACCTGTGTTTCAGAATATTCAAACAAGCTCTGTCGATAAACATATGAGGTTCCCAGAGATAGAAAAAATAGAACTGGATTTAGAAAAGCGACTACAAGAGAGAGGCAACAAACTGTGAATAAATGTTACATAGGATCCTCCATTACATGTAAATGTTATATACTTATGAATACACGATGAAGCAAAGATTGTTTAATGTGTTTTCAGAGGATGTATAAGAACTTGAAAGGATTCATAATCATAGACATTGGTTACCCTAATGTTATAATAAAGTATGTCCACCCATTCTAGTTACAGATACATATAGCAACTTAAATTTTCGACGACTTTCAACTACAACTTTGTGAGAGATGGAATCATTAATGGAGAGTGAGAGCTCTGTTCCTCCTTGAGTTCAAGGCGGGTATGCTACATAGAGACCCCAAAACAAAACAAGTTACACTAAGAAGAAGACTAAGAAGAGAGGAAAGAAGTGGAAGTGGGATTGGAAATAAAACGGATTGGCAATTCGATTTTTTTTTTATTTTTTTTTTGAATGGAGGGTATAATTACCACCCCCACGTATAAAACACTAAAACCGCCTCTTTCTTTTGATATAATTTTTTTTATTTTCTTTATTTTATTGAATTCCGATTTTCCCGATTCTACCGATTGCCACCCCCACCGTATAAAACTCTAAACCCGCCTTTTTCTTTTTATATAATTTTTTTATTCTCTTTTATTGAATTCCGATTTTCCCGATTCTACCGATTGCCAGCCAACATTATTTACTACCCGTACGTAGTAAGGCATTGAAGTAGTAGAAACATGTCAGGTGAACCTGTGGTTGATTTTGCTACTAAAATTAAACGCCATCGTGAACAAGTTGCAAGGAAGAAAGCAGAACAAGAAGAACAGAAGCGTAGAGAATTTGAGAGAAAATACAAAGAAGAACAAGCGTCTGTAAATGCTCTGAAAGAGAAAATTAGGGCTCATAAAGAACAGGTTGCAAGGAAGAAAGCTGAGCAAGAAGAACAGAAGCGCAATGAATTTGAGAGAAAATACAAAGAAGAACAAGCGTCTGCAAACGCTCTGAAAGAGAAAATTAAGGCTCATCGAGAGGCTGTAGCTAAAGAAAGAAAGGAAGAAGAAGAAAGAAAAAGAGAAGCTTATGAACAGCAATACAAGCAAGAGCAAGCTGAAAATGACATGAAGAGGAAGCTTCGTGCTCATAAAGAACAAGTTGCGCGACAACGACAGGAAGAAGAGGAGAAAAAACGAGAAGAGTTTGAGCGACAGTACCAGGAAGAACAAAACGCCCAAGCAGCTCTCAAAGCCAAGGTGATTGCTCATAAACAAGTTGTAGAAGCGCAACGCAAGAAAGAAGAAGAAAGACATCGAGAAGAATTTGAAAGAAAGTATAAAGAAGAACAGGAAGCCCAAAACGCTCTCAAAGAAAAAGTGAAAGCACATAAGGAAGAATTTGCCAAGAAAAAGGAGGAAGAAGATATGAAGCAACGTGAAGAGTTTGAACGCCAATACAAAGAAGAACAAGAAGCACAGAGTGCATTGAAGGATAAAGTTAAAGCAAATCGAGATGCTGTTGCTCGCAAAAGAGAAGATGATGAGAGGAGACAGCGAGAAGAGTTTGAACGTCAATACAAACTTGAACAGGAAGCACAAAGCGCATTGAAGGATAAAGTAAAGGCCAATAGAGAAGCTGTAGCTCGTCAACGCGAGGAAGAAGAAAGACAAAAGCGTGAAGAGTTTGAAAGACAGTACAAGTTAGAACAAGAAGCTCAAGGTGCGTTGAAAGACAAAGTCAGAGCAAACAAGGAAGCTGTAGCTAGACAGAGAGAAGAAGAAGAGAGGAAGCAAAGAGAAGAGTTTGAACGTCAGTACAAACTTGAACAAGAAGCCCAGGGTGCATTGAAAGAAAAAGTCAGAGCAAATAAAGAAGCTGTAGCTAGGAAACGAGAGGAAGAAGAAAGAAAGCAGAGGGAAGAGTTCGAACGTCAATACAAGCTAGAACAGGAAGCTCAAGGGGCTTTGAAGGAGAAGGTACAAGCAAACAAGGAAGCTGTTGCACGCCAACGAGAAGAAGAGGAACGAAGACAGAAAGAAGAATTTGAACGTCAGTACAAGCTGGAGCAAGAAGCCCAAAGTGCACTAAAAGATAAAGTAAGGGTAAACAAAGAAGCTGTTGCTCGTCTTCGAGAAGAAGAAGATCAAAGGCAAAAAGAAGAATTTGAACGACAATACAAGTTGGAACAGGAAGCGCAGAGTGCTCTCAAGGACAAGGTGACGGCTAACAAAGAAGCTGTAGCTCGTCAGAGAGAGGAAGAGGAAAGGCGACAGAGAGAGGAGTTTGAGAGACAATACAAGCTAGAACAGGAGGCTCAGAGCGCTCTTAAAGACAAGGTTCGAGCAAACAAAGAGGCAGTTGCCCGTCAACGAGAGGAGGAAGAGAGAAAACAGAGGGAAGAGTTTGAAAAGCAATATAAGTTGGAGCAAGAGGCGCAAAGTGCGTTGAAAGATAAAGTGAGAGCAAACAAGGAAGCAGTTGCCCGCCAACGAGAGGAGGAAGAGCGCAAACAGAGAGAAGAGTTTGAAAAGCAATATAAGTTGGAGCAAGAGGCCCAAAGCGCATTGAAAGATAAAGTGAGAGCAAACAAAGAAGCTGTTGCTCGTCAGCGAGAGGAGGAAGAGAGAAAACAGAGGGAAGAGTTTGAAAGACAGTATAAATTGGAGCAAGAAGCTCAAAGTGCTCTCAAAGATAAGGTACGAGCAAACAAGGAAGCTGTTGCTCGCCAGCGAGAAGAGGAAGAACGAAAACAGAGGGAAGAATTCGAAAGGCAATACAAGCTGGAACAAGAAGCTCAGAGTGCCTTGAAAGACAAGGTTAGGGCAAACAAAGAAGCTGTTGCTCGTCAACGTGAGGAAGAAGAAAGAAGACAACGAGAAAAGTTTGAAAGACAGTACAAACTAGAAAAAGAAGCCCAAGGTGCCCTGAAGGATAAGGTTAAAGCAAATAAAGAAGCCGTAGCAAGACAAAGAGAAGAAGAAGAACGAAGAAAGCGAGAAGAATTTGAGCGCCAATATAAAGAGGAACAAGAAGCACAGAAAGCATTAAAAGAGAAAGTGGCAGCTAATAAGGAAGCTGTGGCAAGACAGCGAGAAGAAGAAGAAAGAAGAAAACGAGAAGTATTTGAGCGTCAGTACAAGGAAGTACAGAATGCACAACGAGCGTTACAAGATACTGTGAAGGTAAACAAAGAAGAAGTGGCTCAAAGGAGATCAGAGGAGGAGGAAAGAAGACGTGAGGCGTTTCAGAGGTCATACACAAACGAGAATGAACCCCAGTACACTAGCAGCAAAGATGAATCCATAGTATCTTCTTCGAGAACACCACAGCAGGAACCTGTTCAAGACAATTCTACACTAACATTGGAAACAAAAGTAAGGCCAAGTTGCTCTTCTTCATCTTCATCCAGAAGCTCCAGAAGCTCCAGAAGCTCCGTTGATTTTGAAGAAGAAGGCTATGAAGAGAGAGCCAGGCAAAGAGCGGAACGGAGAGCACAGCTTGCAGCATTGAAACGGGAACATTCTCAAGACGGTGATTCTGTGTCAAGATCTTCTTCGCGAAGCTCATTGAGTAGAGAAGAAAGACGGAAGAGAAGGGACGAAGCTGCCGCTAGAGATCAAGAAGAGCAAGCCAAAAGAGAAATCGAAAGGAAAAAGAGAAGAGAGGAAAGAAGGAAAGCATTAGGTTTAGAGTAAATGATTTGTCTCCATACTGCTTTCAACACTACTATCATCAACACTCTCGTGTAGCAGACATGAGATACTCACTATCTTTGTTCACTAGCTAGCCTATACGTTTACTACCACTGTAATAACTCTTCTATAAAATCATACGTGTATTTTACAGTCGAATAGAGCTTAACAGCATCTAACAAAATCATTTGTATACATGTATGTATCTTTACAGTAAAATTTAGCTTATTAATAACAGTACTTAACATACATAGGTAAGAAGTGAGGAGATAGAAATGTATGTGCTAGTTAACGGCTTGGGTTCAGAAAATCGTGCCTATCCCTATTCGGCTCAGAGACATATGAGAATAAACACCTTATGTGATTTTTGGCAATATTTTCAAGAAACTTAGTAACGGGGTGGTACGGTAGGTCTCGATGGTAGAGAGCGTTGTGGGGGCAAATCCTCTTGTGGTGAGTGAGTCGCGGGCTGTGAGTATGCAGCAGGTATGGCAGGGCGTGAACGTGGGGGTACCTTTACAGGTCTTGGTGGTGGTTTCATGCGCTGGGTTTGGCTATTCTGATGCTGAGCACGTTGATTCGTAGCAGCATCAGCGTAATGACTAGCCTGAGGCTGATTTCCATAATTTGGCAGTGGAGAATGACTATTGCGGGCTTGTTCTTGTTCTTCCCTCTCCTTATCTAAAATAGCTTGCATGATTTCTGGAGGAATGTTAGAGCCCTGGACTTGTAGTGACCCATCGGTAGCTCTAGCAACTTGTGACTTGTTCTTAATGACTACAGAGCTAACAAAGCGATCTGAACCAGGTGCTATAACTTTTCCGGTGCCTGTGATCTTGGTTAAAGATGTTGAGACTTTTGATACAACTCCATCTAAAGCACATTAGAATTACTACGCGCATGAAGATAAAACAGGAGAAATTGAACTACCTTTTTGTTGATCAGAGGCCATCATTGGAGCCTCCAACCTCATATTTTGAACATTTCCATGCTTTGTGACAATAGGATTCCTACAAAGTAGCGTAGATTATAAAAATGTAGTTTTATCATAATATGTAAGATGTAGCTGTGTGGATGTGTGGATGTGAAGATGCAATTGTGCTTGCATGTGTACATGGGATAAATGTGATGTGTTTAATATGTGTCTTGTGGTGTTGTGGTGTTGTGTTTGTGCTTGTACTGAGACTACCCAACAGGTGCGAAACCCAATTGAAACTTATAGAAATTGGTATGTCTCACATCAGCCTTAAATAGAAACGCCATCGAAGGTACAGGTAGGTTTGTCAACGTTTTTGCTAAGATTAACTTTGCTTCTTCTCCTTCCGGTGATCTATGGGCGGCTACTAAAAATAATTGTCCATGACTACACCCCAATCGAAGATGTGAGTTTCTGGCAGTTATCTATTGGCCTTTTTCTGTGTATCAAAACGGTATGGAATGGTATACGTGTGCCTGGGTGTAGGGAGTTATATAATGTACCTTTCAGAGCCAACCAACATCTTCTTCTCGTTATCAAGTGATTCAAACAATGACGTGAGATCTTTGTACCTAAAGATCATTAGACATCATCACTATATATATATATATATATATATATGTGTGTATTTAATTCTGTGTTGAGCCTGTTTGTGTGTAAATCCTACTTGCCATAGCCAAGCTTTTTCATAGCTTTTGCAGAGTTCAAAGTACCAAAGAGTTTTGCATAAGAATTTTGAGTATGTTGCCGTGCTGGCATGAAGAGTGCAACAGCAAGTAATTCTTGCAATCTATTAAAGTAACCCCAGACCTATATAAACCGACCAAATGAGACCGATGGATGTTACTTCTGAAATATATATTGGAGGTATTGACAGATGGATATTGTTGTAAAGATATGTGACTGGTCTGATGTTTTGTGCGTTTGTGTATGACGATTGTGTATGGCGTTTATGTATTGAAATGGATATAAAACCTGATGATCACTTGTAAATATCTTTAAGAAAGTTTTACTAAACCATAGTACAGTTTTATCCACTTCAATTAGCTTTGTTTTCCCACCTTCAAACCACAGTTGTGTTGTTTGTAAATAGTGGTCGAAACAACAAGCAACAATACACCTTATCATATATAGTATGCTTGAATAGATGGTACATACCAGGTAGAGAGACGGTGATCAGAGTTAAGTGTGGGTCAAGTTTTCCTGCTTTTAATTTCTTTTCTTTCTTTTTTTCTTTGACTGGATCCAACACAAATTTTCTAACCATGGTAATCAACAGCATGATCCACAGGGGGGAAAACTTATAAGAGAGACAGAGAGACAGAGAGAAAGAAAGAGAGAAAGAGAGAGAGATGTATGTTTGATTATCAACGGCTTTGGCTATATTGTTGGTGGTGCCCATCGCCACAATTCGGCTCAGAAGGTAAATTCCGAGCCCTAAACGTTGAATAATACTTATCTAGCAGACCTCACTTTATGGTAAAAAAGGGGACTGACTTTGAGTAACACTGGTATTTATTAAGTTACTCTGTTTCAAGCTGTGTAGCTGTTCGGTATCGTATGTGCGTGTTTGTATGTGTTTGATGTGATTGCTCTATCTCTCTATGTATTTGTTTATGTCATGATGTGGGCAAATGTGTTAGATATCATCATGATCAAGAAGATGTTTCATCCTCAAAACTCCTCAATACGATTACTAAACAAAGCAATGGAGCCACATGTACTCCAAATTTTAGTCGCACCACATAATCAAACTTCATTATCGTA
>Ga0215266_1042_pt1 | contig 12099 bp, 12 predicted proteins | sample JAMX8_100Endo3_H_FD_182616 | JGI IMG/M metagenome (GOLD analysis project Ga0215266, IMG submission 182616) | Enriched cells of freshwater protists from Biology Centre CAS, Ceske Budejovice, Czech Republic - JAMX8_100Endo3_H3 | ecosystem: Environmental > Aquatic > Freshwater > Unclassified ...
AAGTAGCCAATGGCTGGCCATTGGGTAAAATCAAATCAGGTGCAATTTCCCAAAGTGGTAACAAAACAAAAGGGCGCTGGGTCATCTGCGGGTGCGGTATTTTTAAATGTGGCCTATCAATACACATTTTTTCATAGAGAATAATATCACAATCCAATGTGCGTGGCCCCCAGCGCACTTTGCGCACACGACCATGCGCCTTTTCCAAATCAAGCAAGCAGGATAATAACCTATCGGCTAAAAGGTGGGTTTTTAGCGCTACCACCGCATTGATATAATCTGGCTGCCCTTTGAGTAAAGATGGCGAGCGATAAAGCGATGATTGCTTGTGCTTTTGGGTATCGGGTAAATCATCCAGTGCTAAAAGAGCTGATAGGATATGCTGCTTTGGGTTATCCAGATTACTGCCTAGCGCCACGTAGGCTATTTTTGCTTTCACTTTGCTTGGCTCTTTTTTTTACGGCCTTTTTTTAGGCTATGGATGAGCTTTCTTTGTCCTGACTCATCTTGTGCTAAATAATGGCGCCACCATTTTGCAGGGGCAACGGCCTCCCCTACCTTTGCCCGCAGCTCAAGAAAATCATAGGCAGCACGAAACCTGAGATCTGCTGCCAACTTATCAATGGTACGCGAGTAACAGCGCTCAAGGCGAACCTGTAGCAACCAAATATCACGGGCAGCCTGTATAATACGACGCGGAATGGCCATATGCTGCGCCTGGCTTTTAAGCAAAGCCTCAATGGCTTTGGTTTTGGGGTGAGCCCATCCTTTGGCTTGGTAGCATCTGGTTTGATAACAAATAGGGTACCATAGCAAAGCAGCAATGATAAAAGCTGGGGTAACTGATTTTTTTTCTTGTAAGCGCAGATCTGTATTTTGAAAAACAGCGGTCAAAAAAAGATCTGTTTGCTTTTCGTGATAAAGGCTTTTGGCAACAGCAGGAAACAAAATCTCAAATAAACCATGCTCTTTTAGTGCTACATAGACTTGACTGGCCACCCCAGCATGAAACAGTTTAATCACTTCTTCAAACAAGCGGGCCGCTGAGACCTGATATATCAAGGTTTTTAGCGTTGCAAAAGGGGATGTTAGGCTACCAGGTAACAAAAACCCAACTTTGCTGGCAATACGAATAGCGCGTAACATCCGCACTGGATCTTCACGATAACGTTGATCGACCTCGCCAATCATACGCAAGCGTTTTGCTTTTAGATCGGCAAAGCCACCGGTATAATCCACCAAGGAAAAATCAGCAATATTATAATAAAGCGCATTAATGGTAAAATCGCGGCGCCAAGCATCCTCTGCCAACGTCCCATAGACATTGTCCCTTAAGATCATACCTTGTGCCGCAGCGGGGGCATTGCCTCTAAACGTAGCCACCTCAATGATCTCTTCACCAAAATGGATATGGGCCAAGCGAAATCGACGGCCAATCAAGCGACAGTTTCTAAAAATACGGCGTATTTGCTCAGGTCTGGCATTGGTGACAACGTCAAAGTCTTTAGGGTGCAACCCCAGCAGTAAATCACGTACCCCGCCGCCCACCAGATAGGCTTGATATCCTTGCTGGTGCAATCGGTACAACACTTTGAGCGCACTTTTGCTGATGTGCTCGCGTGAAATCGTATGTTGGCGACGGGGAATAATCAGGGGCTTTTTTTCTGCTAAAACAGGGGGTTTAAATAAACCCATCCTTTTTAAAAATTTGATCATTAAAATTGCGTACCTTTAGCGCACCAGCTGACATCATACTGAAAAAGGCGCATTCCTGCCATACAGCCTAAAATCAAAAACCAGGCTTTTGACTCTGGCGCCTATCCAGGTAAAATCTAAACCCATGCTCCCTTCGTCTAGTGGCCTAGGACATCGCCCTCTCACGGCGGTAACAGGGGTTCGAGTCCCCTAGGGAGCGCCATTTTACTCGCGAAAGGCAAACATGATAAGCTTTAGCGCCTAAAACATTTAAAGAGATGGGCTGTATGATTCATCTATCCGGTTATTTATTTAAAAAGCTAACGCATTTGCTAAAGTTGCAGCAAGACTTGCAAGCGCTTTGCCAACAAAAAGCGCTCAAAGGCACGATTTTATTGAGCCACGAAGGGATCAACTGTTTTATCTGCGGCGATGCGCAATCAGTTAACCATTTTCAGCATTACCTTAAAACAAAAGGGCTTGATCTTATTTTTAATCAAACCCACACGGCCTTTGTTCCCTTTAAGCGCCTGTGCGTTAAAATCAAACCGGAAATCATTAGCATGGGCGCCCCCTTGTTACCGCTCAACCACCAAGCGCCCTACCTTGACCCACAAACATTTAAGCACTGGCTTGATACAAACAAAGAAATGATCGTTTTAGATACACGCAACGACTATGAGGTTGCCTGGGGTCAATTCAAAAAGGCAACCACCTTACAGATCAATTGCTTTCGTGACTTCCCCAAAGCCATCCAAACCTTGCCCGATAACGCTTTGAACAAACCCATCGTTACCTATTGCACAGGTGGCGTTCGCTGCGAAAAGGCCGCCCCCTACCTTGCCCAAAAGGGCTATCAGGTTTATCAGCTCAAAGGCGGCATTTTAAACTACCTAAAAAAATCAGGCAGTGCACACTTTCAAGGCACCTGCTTTGTTTTTGACAGTCGCTTAACCTTAGATAGCAACCTAACACCAGCACACCCGAGTTGTTGGCAACAGCGATAAAAGCAACTACAATTTCTTTAAAAGCAATACGGGGGGTGATATGCCCTATCAACTTAGCTATGAAGACAGCTTAGGCGTCTACAAGACCATAGAAGCAGCGACCTCTCATCATTTTAAGCAGGCTTGGCAAACTACATTGAAAAATCGCAAAAGCCTGGTTTTAACCCATGCTCAGGGTGAAAAGATGAGGCCGCTTTTAATGACATTGCTGCTAGATAATCACCAGCTAACCACGCTGAACATAAGCAATCTATCTAACTTTTTTTCTGCTAGCCAAAAAAGACAGCTAAAGCGCCATGTCTTTTATAACCGCTGCAAAAAACAAATCAGACCGCTTCATGGCGTCATAGCTGCTTGTTTGGCGATCAATGGTATTTTGGCATACGCTTCCTTGTCATTGATACAGCTGTTCACTTTAAACAGTGCCTTATTCGGGCTGGCCTTAGCCTTTTTTTACAGCAAAAAATACTATCGACAATATGCACTCCATCGCTATGAGTCCTATCTAGACAATCCCACTTTTTCACTAACGGATAACCAAGTTAAAGCGCTCAAAGCCGGCCTTGATGCCCAGCGCTGGCCAAACTATTTTCAAAGCTTTAAGCGCCTTTGCACCTATCAAACCCCCTTGGCTTTTTCTGCGGGCATAACCGTTAAAAAGCCAGCTCAAATCAAGTTGATAGAAAGCCTTGATAGCACCCGCCAGAATAATCAGTTTAGATTTTAAGAGTTAAGTTAAGGAACAAAACGATGTCAGAAGAAACGTCCCCTGATACAATTACAGGCAAAGGGGTTGCCTACTTAATGATTTACCAGCACAGCAAAAGAAAAGAAGACCAGCAATTTTTTATCTATGATCAAAATCGGGATAGATTTATTGCACAATGTGTACGAGAAATCCAAAAACCCAAACAGCTTTATATCAGTAAGCTAAAAGGCGATGACAACATCATAGACGATGTGGTTGCCTGTTTACTCAAAAACAAAAACCTGAAGTACTTTAAAATGATCCCTCCCCTTGACGGCAAACAAAAGAGAAAACTCAATCGGCGCATCAATTATAACCGTATTAAAAGACCCTTTTTACAAGCGCTTTCCCTTAACCTGTTGGTGACGGCGCTGATTTTTGCTGCAGCCCTTTTTGCTTCCTTTTATTTCCCAGCAACCGCCTTATTAGGTAACCTACCCAAGCTTTGGTTTGCTGCTATTTTATCAGGCAGCATCATTGCCAACACAGCCCTTATCAGTATTTTTATTGCACTTCGTCATAGCTACAATGTATTTTGTACCCACCAATATGATGATTTAACTGAGCAAAACAATATTCCAGGAAGCCGTATCCAGGCCCTTAAAGCAGGCCTTAACAGCCAAAACTGGGGGAGTTATATGAAAAGCTTTGCCAATTTCAACACCTACCGCCACCCCCTTGCCTTTAGAGCTGGCTTGGTTTATACGATGAAAAGAGAAACAGAGAAAATAGAAGAATTTAAAAATAGCGTGATGCCCTTAAGCATAACCGAGAGCAATCGCTACCCCAATAGCAGCGTTAAAATCTAAGCGCGGGTTCATTTTAAATCCTATTTACGTTAGTATGGGTATTTATCAAGAGGTAGCAAAATGGGGCTAGAGCAAATCGAGGCAGGTACCCAGATCCCAGATGACATCAATGTTATTATTGAAATCCCTGCCCGCAGTGAACCTATCAAGTACGAAATGGACAAGCGCACCGGGGCTTTGGTGGTTGATCGCTTCATGGCAACCTGCATGTACTACCCTTGTGACTACGGCTATATTCCAAGCACACTCTCTAAAGATGGCGATCCGGTCGACGTGCTTGTTCTCACCCCGGTGCCAGTTAACCGTGGCTGTCTGATTCGCTGTCGGCCCATTGGCTTGCTTAAGATGACTGATGAATCAGGAGAAGATATTAAGATCTTAGCGGTGCCCATTAATCGCTTAACCACGCTTTATCAGCATATCCAAAAACCTGATGATGTTTCACCGCTTTTATTAAACCAAATTGTGCACTTTTTCACCCATTACAAAGATCTAGAAGAAGGCAAATGGGTTAAGCTGGATGGCTGGTGTGATGCTAAAGCCGCTAAACAAGAAATCGAGGAAAGTATTGAGCGCTATCAAAACCTTAAATAGATTGTTTGGCCACACGCGAGGTCACACGGCACAATAACTCATAAGCAAGAGTCTGGGCATGGCGTGCTACCTCCTCAACCGGTAAATCTGCGCCCCACAAGGTCACCTCATCGCCAACCGCCACTTTTAATGTGCCAATCTCAATGGCCAACATGTCCATTGAAACACGCCCTACCACTTTGGCCCGCTGACCTGCCACCCAAACAGGGGTGCCGGTTTTAGCTTGCCATGGATAGCCATCACCATAGCCTATTCCAACAATGGCAATTTGACACACACCACGCTTGTTTTCCCACTTTCCACCATAACCCACCCTATCGCCGCGGGTTAAAGTCCTAACGGCAATCACATTGGCATGCAAAGACATCGCTGGGATCAAACCATATTGAGCCCCGTGGGTATCGGCAAAAGGGGAAACACCATATAAAATGCCGCCTGGACGCACCCAGTCAGCATGGGTTTGTGGCGCAACCAAAATAGCCGCTGAGTTCGCTAAAGAGCGCTGCCCCTTTTTTGCCCCAATCAAGGCTTTAAAAGCCGTGCACTGTGCTTGCATACACTTATCGTCTTTGCCGGTTACTTGCGAAAAATGGGTCATAAAACCGACGATCTTAACTCCCTTTTGACTTAACTGTGCATAGCCTGAGGCAAATTCTGCTGGCGCCAAGCCAAGTCGATTCATGCCGGTATTGATTTTAAGCCATACTTTAATTTGTTTTTCAAAGGTAGCATCGACTAGTGCTTGGACTTGAAATGGCTGGTGCACCACCAAAGTCAGTTGCCACTTTTGTACCCAATCAAGCTCTGCTGGGTGAAAAATCCCTTCCATTAAGACGATTTCATTGCGCACCCCTGCCTCTCGCAAAACAAGGGCTTCATCTAAGCTAGCCACACCAAGGGCATCGGCTTTGGCAAGCGCACGCGCTGTCTCAACCAACCCATGGCCATAGGCATTGGCCTTAACCATTGCCAGTATCTTGGCTTTTGGCGTTAGCTGGCGCACCCTTTTTAAGTTATGCTGCAAGGCTTTTTGCGATATTCTGGCAACAGCCTGGCGCCACATTATGACACCACTTCAGACATAAAATTATCAAAGCGGGCATATTGACCAGCAAAAGTGAGGCGTACCACGCCAATGGGACCATTACGCTGCTTGCCAATGATGATTTCTGCAGTTCCCTTATCGGCACTGTCTTCATTGTAGACTTCATCTCGATAGATAAAGGCAATTAAATCGGCATCTTGCTCAATGGCCCCTGACTCTCTTAGATCTGACATCACCGGGCGCTTGTTAGGACGCTGCTCAAGACTACGATTTAACTGCGATAAAGCCACCACCGGTACCTGCAGCTCTTTTGCCAAGGTTTTGAGTGAACGTGAAATCTCAGAGATTTCAGAGGCGCGATTTTCAAAAGCCCCATAACCGCGCATCAGCTGCAAATAATCAACCACAATGAGCCCCAAGCTTTGCTCTCTTGCCACCCGCCGAGCACGGGCACGAAGCTCCATTGGGGTTAGCGCTGGGGTCTCATCGATAAACAGCTTGGCGCCACTTAAAAGACCCACAGCGGAGGTCAAACGTGTCCAATCTTCTTCACTAAGCTGGCCTGTGCGTAACTTATTTTGATCTATTCTGCCAAGTGAGGCCAGCATACGCATGACCAAAGACTCCCCTGGCATCTCCATGCTAAAAACCAATACCGATTTTTGGCTACGAATGGCCGCATGCTCAGCCATATTCATGCCTAAAACAGTTTTACCCATAGACGGTCTGCCAGCCACAATGATTAAATCACCAGGTTGCATACCCGTGGTCAGCTTATCTAAGTCTGTAAAACCACTGGCAATACCGGTTACCAAGGTATCATCGTTAAAGCGCTTTTCAATGCTGTCTAATGTACGGGCAACCCAAGCACGAATGGTCTCTGGGCCCTCACGTGCCCCCCGCTGACTAATATCAAAGACTTTACGCTCAGCCTCATCTAAGATCTCAAGGCTTGCGCGCCCCTCCGGCTTAAAGGCTGACTCGGTAATAGCGGTGCCAACACTGATCAATTCACGTAAAAGTGCACGCTCATGGACAATATCAGCATAGGCTGAAATATTAGCAGCGCTGGGGGTGTTTTTGGCAAGCTCGCCTAAATAGGCCAGCCCCGCCATCTCATCTTGAGCATCCATCCCTTGCAATGTTTCAGAGACAGTGATGACATCAATGGGTTGGCTGGCACCAGCCAGCTCCGTCATTGCCCTGAAGATTAATTGGTGGTCACGACGATAAAAGTGCGTTTCAAGGATTTTATCGGCAACTTGATCCCAAGCTTTATTATCAAGCATTAATCCGCCCAATACCGCTTGCTCTGCCTCCAAAGAATGCGGCGGAACCTTTAGGGCCTCAGTCCCCCCTTCCTTTTTCATCCTTTACCTCTTACTAAAGCGACCTTACTCTTCTGGCACAATACGTACTTTGGCTTCAACCACGACCTCTGCATGTAACTGAACAGTGATGGTAAAAACCCCAACTTCTCTTAGCGGTCCCGCTGGCAAGCGAACTTGACTTTTGCTGATCTCAAGTCCTTCACTTTGAAAAGCTTTGGTTAGCTCGCCAACACCAACTGAGCCATATAACCGTCCCTCTTCACCCGCACGCGAGACAACCACCAAAACCAAGTCATTGATTTTTTCGCTTAGCTTTTGCGCAGCCAACAAGCGTGCTTTTGCTGCCTTTTCAAGCTCAGCTCGCTTGGCTTCAAATTGTGCGCGGTTTTCTTTTGTTGCCGCAATGGCTTTGCCTTGGGGGATCAAATAATTTCGGCCATAGCCTTTGGCCACTTTGACTTGACTGCCCAACTGGCCCAAATTGACCACATTTTCTAATAAAATAACCTCCATGATCCCCTCCTAGTGTCTATCACAATAAGGGATCAATGCTAAATAACGCGCATATTTGATCTCTCTTGCTAACATATGCTGGTAGATATTTTTCACCCCAGTGATCCGACTGGGAACAATTTTCCCGGTTTCAGTAATATATTTACGTAAAAAACGAAAGTTTTTATAATCAATAAATTCAACTGGGATCTTTTTTGAACTAAAAGGGCAGTATTTCTTTTTATTGCTGCGTGCACGCCAACTAGACATAATGATTCTCCTAAGCTAATACTTCTTCCATTGCCTGTGCTTGTACTTGCTCCATCCGCTCTTTTTCTTCTTCTGAGCGCAACATAGCAGATACCTCGACAATTGCGGTTTCTCTTTGCAACACAAAGTAACGCAAAATGGCATCGTTATAACGAAAACCGTGATTTAGGGTGGCTAAGGTCTCACCATCACACTCTATATTCATTAGAATATAGTGGGCTTTGTGGATCTTTTTAATTTGATAAGCCAAAGGCCGCCTGCCCCAATCCTCAAAGCGGTGAACCTGGCCTGCATTTTTTTCAATCGCAGCGCGATAGCGTTCAACCATCGCTGGCACTTGTTCACTTTGATCTGGGTGGATCAGCAGTACAATCTCATAATGACGCATAAAAGCTCCTTTTGGATATGAGTAGCATCCTTGGATGCAAGGAGTGAGTTAATTTTGTTTGAGCGCTTAGCGCAAAGGCCATACTATAAGATCTATTTTATAAAAGCCAGCCCCTTAAGGAAGATGAACACACCCCCCAGATAAAGGATAAGGCACCCCAGTGGTGCTGGGGTAGCTAAGCGGCTTTTTCTCTAGCGCACGCACAGCAAAATAAGCAAAAAGCTGCGCCTCCATCGCCTGCGCATGCCAGCCTATTTCATCCGCTTTAATAGCCAAGGCGCCTTTTTTTGCTAAGCTCTCTTTTAATGTCTGGTAGATAACTGGATGCTGCCAGCCCCCCCCGGCCAATACCCAATTTAACGGCAATGGCTTTGCAAAAAAAACGGCGCCCTTTAGGATGGTTTGGGCAGTAAAAACCGCCAATGTTTTACAAGCATCTGCTAAAGACAAGGCATCAAGGGCAGCAAGCAAATGCAAATCACTTTGATCAAGTGATTTAGGCGGTGGCATTGAAAAGTAATCGCCCTTAATCGCATGCTGATAAAGCAAGTCTAAAACATCCTGATGAACCCGCCCACGCTTGGCCCAAATGCCATCTTTGTCCATCAAAGCCTTGCCCTGTGTTCGCCTTCTGACCAATCTGTCAATCAAGCCATTGCCAGGCCCGGTATCAAATGCAACCAGATCGCCTTCCTGCGCGCTTTTGATAAAGGTCAAATTGGCAATGCCACCGCAATTGACCACCATTAATGGGATCTTTTGATCTCTTATTGCCAAGGCTTGATGATAAAGGGGCGCAAAAGGCGCTCCTTGGCCACCAGCCAGGATATCTTGTGCGCGAAAATCATTGACCACCTTGATTTTTAACCGATGGGCCAAATAGGCGCCATCCCCAACGATAATCGATACTTTTTGGCAAGGGTTGTGATACATCACCTGGCCATGATAGCCAACGACTGCGATTTGAGCGGCATCAAGCCCTGTTTTTTGCAAAAGCTTTTCCACCGCTTTTGCATGTAGCTTGGTTGAGTGCAAAATCACATCTTGTAAGTGAATGGTTTTTTGCGCTTGACCATAAAGGTAGTGCATCAAGGCTTGTTTTTTATCACGCCAAGCGGTTAGCTTTAACTCATAGCGCAAATAATCAACCAGTCCCTTTTCAAAATAAGCAAAAGCATCCTGGCCCTTGGTTTGACAAAAGGTGTATTCACCGGCTTTTAACAAAAGCTTAAAAAGCGGATGATACTCAAAAGAAAGTTGGCCGATGGCTTTAAGAAGGTGGGGGGTCCCATCGGTTTTTAGCACCGCTGCTTCAATGCCATCCATCGAAGAGCCACTCATTAAGCCAATACTGAGCATCTTGCCCCCTTATTGGCGCTGGCGCCAGCACTCATAAAGGCAGATCCCAGTGGCAACCGATACGTTCAAACTGGCTGTTTTCCCCTGCAAAGGAATAGAGGCCACCTCATCACAAGCAGCCAGTGTGGCTGCACGCAGCCCCTTGCCTTCACTCCCCATCACCAAAGCCAAAGCGACTTTTAAATCAATTTGGTTTAGCGGCTTGGCCTCCGCTTGGGTAGCCACCACCCAAACCCCACGTTGTTTAATTTGTTTAATAAAGCGCTGCATATTGCTGACAAAGGCAATAGCCAAGTTTAAATCAGCACCACAAGCCACTTTGCTCACGGTTGCATTTAAGCTGGCTGTATGGCGTTCAAGTAAAATAACCTTATCTACCCCAAGTGCCTCAGCGCTTCGCAAACAAGCCCCAAGGTTATGGGGATCTTGAATGCCCTCTAAAATCAACAATAAAGGCGGACGGGTCATCTGCTCAAGCCAGGCATAAACCGCTGCCTCCCCTTCTTTTGCAACCGAGCGAAGCTCTGCAGCAATGCCTTGATGATAGGTCCCCTTGGCCAATTTATCTAACTTGTTTTTTGCAATCGGGTGCACGGTTAATTGCAACTTTAATGCCTTATCTAAAACCTTGGCTAAACGGCTGGGCTGCTTTAGATAGCAGCAATAAAGATGCAACACATTTTCACTTTGATAAGACAGGGCAGCATGAACGGCATGAATACCATAAACGATCTTTTTCATTTATCTAATGATTTTTTTTGCTGCGCTTAGCTGAAAAGCGCGGCTCTAAAAGGGCTAAATCAATTTTTTTGCGGTCAACATCAACCTGCATGACTTTTACCGCAAGGCTATCACCTAATCTGTACACGGTTTTTGAACGCTCGCCTATCATGCGATGATGGGCATGATCATAATGAAAGTATTCATTACCCAGTGCCGTCACGTGAACAAGCCCCTCAACCAAAACCCCCTTTAACGCGACAAATAACCCAAAACACGTGACCCCTGTGACAATCCCTTGATAATGGGCCCCTACCTTATCTTGCATATAGCGACATTTTAAAGCCCAAGCGGCATCTCGAGTGGCTTCATCAGATAATCGCTCCCTTTGTGAGCAATGCGCCCCCAACGCCACCCAGTCTATTTTAGGGCTTTTAGCACCGGTGAGAATATCGATAATAGTTCGGTGCACAACCAAATCCGGGTAGCGTCGAATGGGCGAGGTAAAATGTAAATAACGCTCATAAGACAAACCAAAATGACCTTCATTTTTAGGGCTATATTGTGCCTGACTCATCGAGCGAAGCAGCACCGTTTCAATCATTTCACGATCTTTTCGCTTGGCTACTTGCTTAATTAAGTTAGCAAAATCTTTGGGCAGCGGCTCTTTTAAAGGCAAGCTCAATCCCAGCTCAGCCAAAAACGCACGCAACGCAGCTAGCTTTTCCTCAGGTGGACGGGTATGGACACGAAACAGCGTTGGGCGCGCGTACTGCTCGATAAAATGCGCTGCACTCACATTGGCCGCTAACATGCACTCTTCGATTATCTTGTGGGCGACATTGCGCACCAAAGGCAAAATGGTATTGACCTCGCCTTTTTCATCAAATAAAAAGCGCGTTTCGGTTGTCTCAAAATCAATTGCCCCTCTTAAATTTCTTTGTATAGAAAGCGCTTGATACACTCCATATAGGGCCTTCAGCGCCCCAGACAAGGCACTGTGTTGCTCGGCCAAGGGGCGCTCCCCAGTCAAAAAGGCTGCTACCTCATCATAGGTTAATCTGGCTTTTGAAAAGATTGTTGCCTGATAAAAATCAGCGTGTTTAATTTTACCATGCTTATCAATCTCCATTTGACACACCAAACAAAGTCTAGGCACCGCCGGCTTTAACGAGCAGAGATCATTAGATAAGGTTTCTGGTAACATCGGAATGACTTTACCTGGAAAATAAGTGGAGTTGCCCCGCGCTAAGGCTTCTTTATCCAGTGCACTGCCTGGCTTAACATAATGACTGACATCGGCAATCGCCACCCAAAGCTGCCATCCTTTGCCTTTTGGCTGGCAATAAACCGCATCATCAAAATCCTTGGCATCTTCACCATCAATGGTAACCAAAGGCAACGCGGTTAAATCAACCCGCGCTTTAAGAGATTTGGCATATAACTTTTGACTTTCTTTTAGGGCACGACTGGGCCAGGTTGTGGGTAAATCAAATTTATGTAACGCCACTTGCACCTCAATACCAGGCAACGTGGCTTCCCCCAGTTTGTTTAAAACCTTTGCTAAAGTCGCTCTTTGCACCTTTTTATCGCGCATTCTCAAGCTTTTAAAAGCCGTTGTACCGTCGGTGGTGGGGCGCT
>Ga0215266_1043_pt1 | contig 11978 bp, 5 predicted proteins | sample JAMX8_100Endo3_H_FD_182616 | JGI IMG/M metagenome (GOLD analysis project Ga0215266, IMG submission 182616) | Enriched cells of freshwater protists from Biology Centre CAS, Ceske Budejovice, Czech Republic - JAMX8_100Endo3_H3 | ecosystem: Environmental > Aquatic > Freshwater > Unclassified ...
CATAGGCCAAACTTCTTGTTTGCGGGTGCAAATGTAGCACATAATTTTGTTTTTGCAAATTTTTTAAAACAAAAAAATATTAAAAAATAATTTTTAGCGTTCTGTAAGAAATAACCCGTATTTTTATTAAAACATAACTACCTAAAAAACAGCCTATGTACCAACAATCCTTTAAAAAATGGAATTTATTATTAGGATGGATAATTTTTTTTATTGCTTTAACCATTTACACATTAACTGTAGAACCAACTGTTAGTTTTTGGGACAGCGGAGAGTATATTTCCACTTCAGCAAAATTACAAGTTGGGCATCCGCCGGGAGCTCCATTATATCAGTTAACAGGTGCGTTTTTCGCCATGTTTGCTTCCGGGAAAGAGAATATTGCTTTTATGGTCAATATGGTATCGGTAGTTTCAGCATCTTTTACCATACTTTTTATGTTTTGGTCATTAACACTATTGCTAAAAAACATAATAGCACGATTTTCCGAAATTAACAAACAAAATACTATCATGATACTTGGTAGTGCTGCAATAGGCTCATTAACTTTTGTATTTACAGATAGTTTTTGGTTTAATGCTACCGAAGCCGAAGTTTATGCTATGGCGTCGTTATTTATAGCAATGCTGTTATGGGCAGGATTACGCTGGGGAGAAGATATGCACAAGCCAAGAGGTAACAAATGGCTTTTACTAATCTCATTATTAGTGGGACTATCTTTTGGGGTACACTTTTTAGCATTATTAACCATCCCTTCAATAGGGCTTATATACTACTTTAAAAACTACAAAACGGTTACTATTAAAAACTTCATTATTGCGAATATCAGTATTGTAGCTATACTACTGTTTATATTCATGTTTTTATTACCATACACTATGGCTTTGTTTGCAAAAACTGAAATATTTGCTGTAAACAGTTTGAATTTGCCTTTCAACTCAGGCACTATATTTATGTTTATGGCTGTTGCTACCCTATTTTGGTTAGGGCTACGATACACTCGAAAAAAACAGCTACCATTATACAACACTGCTATACTATGCTTGCTTTTTATTTTTATGGGGTTCTCATCTTGGATGATGCTCCCAATAAGAGCAAATGCCAATGTTACTATAAACGAAAATCCACCTACTGATGCGGCTGACCTTTTAGCGTATTATAACAGAGAACAATACCCTGAGCAAAAGGTATTTTACGGTCCCATGTACACACAAGCTTACGCAGGTTTAGATGAAAACAACCCTTATATAGATGGTAAACCAAACTACGAACGTGATTATAAAACAGGCAAATACATAATCATAAACAACTATAAAAACGAAAAACAAAATCTTGACGAAAAGCATAATGGCTTTTTACCAAGACTTGCAAAAGATAAAAACGCTGCCAATTATATGGCGTATGCCGGCGCACCTGATTTTAAAATTAACCCTAACTATAATTTTGAAAAAGAGTTGCCGTATTATGGTGTAAACGTTTCTCAATTGAGTCCGGAGGACACTGCTATTGCTGCCCATCAACTAAAAAGCCAGCTACAAAATATAGTTACCGATTTTAAAGCCGCATACAATAAGGGAGATGTTGGTAACGAAGAATATAACGGCTTTTTAAAAAGCTATAGTCAATACTTAGTTGTGGATAAGCCAACACTGACACAAAACCTGAAATTTATGTTCAGTTACCAGTTTGGGTACATGTACTGGCGTTACTTTATGTGGAATTTTGCAGGCAAGCAAAATGACATACAAGGTAAAGACGACATGCTTAACGGAAACTGGATAAGTGGCATTAAACCTCTGGATGAAATACGTTTAGGTAATCAGGAGAAACTATCCAATGATATGCTCAACAATAAAGGGAGAAACACTTACTATCTGCTTCCGTTACTATTAGGGTTAATTGGTTTGGTTTATCATGCTAAAAAAGACTGGAAAAGCTTTTATGTACTGTTAACGCTATTCCTGTTTACCAGTATTGCCATAAAAATATTCCTGAATGAAAGTCCTTTTGAGGTACGTGAAAGAGATTATGTAATGGTAGGCTCTTTTTACGTATTTGCTATTTGGATTGGCTTTGGCGTATATGCCATATACGAACTACTAAAAAAACACATTCAACCTAAAATAGTAGTCCCTGCTGTATTGGCAGTAACACTACTATCTGCCCCTGTATTAATAGCAAAAGAAAACTGGAACGACCATGACCGCTCAAGGCGATATACTGCACTGGCAACAGCCAAGGCATATCTTGATTCTTGTGAACCTAACTCCATATTATTTACAGTAGGAGATAATGATACTTTCCCACTATGGTACGCACAGGAAATAGAAGAATACAGAACCGATGTTCGGGTAGCTTGTACTACTTACCTGCCTGCTGATTGGTACATTGACCAAATGAAACGACAAGCATACGACTCTACCCCACTCCCTATATCTTTAATGCACGACCAATACAGAGACGGGACACGTGACTATATGCTGTACAACCCAAAAACAGAGGAAAGAATGGATATTAAAGATTTCATTTCATTCCTTTCTTTAGATGATGACCGTGCCACTGTAGAATTAAATAATGGGCATAGGGTACATTATTACCCTACTAATAAAATTCGTATTCCTGTAGACAGAGAAAAAGTAATTAAAAACAAGATTGTTCCGCCACAATATTATGATAAAATTGTTCCTCATATAGATATCGACTTACCTGATGTACTATATAAACACAACCTTATTATGCTGGATATACTGGCAAACAATAGCTGGGAACGCCCTATATACTTTACCGGTGGCAGCCCTGAAGATGATTATTTTGTTTGGCTGGATGATTATTTACAACTGGAAGGGATGACCTATAGGCTTGTACCGGTTAAAACAACCCCTAATGAAGATGTTCCTTTTGACTTGGGTATGGTACACTCCAAAAAAATGTATGATACCGTAATGAAGTGGGACTGGGGTAACAGTAAAGACAAAGATGTTTATATTGACCCACAAAGCCGACGTACAGGAGTATACTTTAAAAGAAATCTGGCACGCCTTTCCGATTCTTTAATTGAAAAAGGAGAAACGGAGAAAGCAGTCCGTATTATCGGTTTAGCTTTAGAAAACTTACCGGTTGATACTTACAGAGCCTATTTTATTGAAGAACCTTTTGTGAATGGCTACTATAAAGCCGGAGAAAAAGAAAAAGCAAGAAGTCTTGCACTAAAACTGGCTGGTAAATACCAAGAAAGTTTAACATATTATGCTTCTTTACAACCATCAGTGCAAAACAGCTTGCAGTACACCATAATTAAAGATATAGAAAGCTACCGAAGTTTACTGTTTACAATACAGGAAAATAATGATGTTGAACTTTACAACAAGCAAAGAGAAATATTTAATCGTCATAATCAAAAACTAAGCAGGTTTGGGCGCGAAAACCAATAAGTGTAACTAAGTAAAAAATCAAGGCTATAACTTAACTATATGCAAAAAAATAGTTTCTTTGCATATAAATAAGGTACAATACATTTACATGACTACTTTCAACTTTAAGAAATGGAATACCCTGCTTGGCTGGACTGTTTTCGCCATAGCACTCATTGTTTATACTTTAACCGTTGAACCTACCCTTAGTTTTTGGGACTGTGGGGAGTATATAGCAACAGCAGCAAAACTGGAAGTAGGTCACCCACCGGGAGCACCTTTATTCCAAATGATGGGAGCTTTCTTTGCTATGTTTGCCACAAGTAATGATCAAGTCGCCTTTATGGTCAATATGGTATCGGTAGTTTCCAGCGCCTTTACTATACTGTTCCTGTTTTGGTCGGTTACTATTCTTTTAAAAAATATACTATCTCGCTTTGGTGAGTTTACGAACAGTAGTGCTGTTGTAGTATTGGGGAGTGCTTTTGTTGGTGCGCTTGCTTTTACATTCTCAGACAGTTTTTGGTTTAACGCTACAGAAGCCGAGGTATATGCAATGGCTTCCTTATTTATAGCACTTTTATTATGGTTAGGGCTTCGCTGGGAGCAGGATATGCACAAACCAAGAGGCAATAAGTGGTTATTAATTATATCCTTAATAGTAGGACTTTCATTTGGGGTACACTTTATGGCATTACTTGCCATACCTGCTATTGGTTTCCTTTACTTCTTTAAAAATTACGAAAAAGTAACCGTTAAAAACTTTATAATAGCTAATGTAGTTATTGTAGCTATACTGCTATTTATATTTAAATTCCTGTTGCCCTATACCATGGCATTGTTCGGTAAAACTGAAATTTTCATGGTCAACAGCTTAGGGATGCCTTTTAACTCAGGTACTATATTTATGGCATTGCTAATTGTAGCCTTCTTCTATTTCGGGCTTCGTTACACACGCAAAAAGCAATTACCATTATACAACACTATATTACTTTGTACTTTATTTATACTGATAGGTTTCTCTACATGGATGATGCTACCTATTCGTGCAAATGCTAATGTTGTAATTAACGAAAATAGACCTTCGGATGCTGCCGAGGTACTGGCTTACTATAACAGGGAGCAGTACGGAGAACAGCAGTTATTCTACGGCCCTATGTTCTCTGATATATATGCAGGACTTGATAAGGAAAATCCTTACCAAGATGAAAAACCAAACTACCAAAGAGATTACAAAAAAGGTAAGTATGTAATTGTAAACAATTACAAAAACGCAAAACAAAATACTGATGATAACCACAAAGGTTTTATGCCAAGAATGTGGAGTACAGACCATGCAGTAAACTATATGCGTTTTACCGAACCTTTAGGTTTTAGAATAGATCCTAATATTGATTATGACAGGGAGCTAATGCAGTATGGCTTTAATCCCGAACAAATGACCGAAGATGAATACTACTCATACATCAACCAGATAAGAGGGGAGCTTGAAAAAACCATTCAGCAGTTTAAAGCCGCTTATGCTAATGGCGATATTGACCTTGAAGGTTATGACCAATTCCTTAAAAGTTATGGGCAATACCTTATTATAGAAAAGCCTTCTTTTGCGCAAAACATGAAATACATGTTTGTATATCAGTTTGGCTATATGTATGTACGTTATTTTATGTGGAACTTCTCCGGAAGACAAAACGACATACAAGGACGCTATGATGATTTAGATGGTAACTGGATAACAGGAATTGGATTTATAGATTACTTTTTGGTAGGCAATCAGGACGAATTAAGCTCTGACCAGAAAAATAACAAGGGAAGAAATGTATACTACATGATTCCCCTGTTTTTAGGGTTAATCGGTTTTGCCTATCATGCTTTTAAAGATGCAAAAAGTTTTTATGTGCTATTAGTATTATTTATGTTTACAGGCTTTGCTTTAAAAATTTATCTTAATGAAAGACCTTTTGAACCTCGTGAAAGAGATTATGCTCTTGTTGGTTCATTCTTTGTATTCAGCATGTGGATTGGTTTTGGGGTGTATGCTATTTACGAAGCCATAACCAAATACATTACCCCGAAAATTGCAGGTCCTGTAGTAATAGCAGTAACACTATTAGGTGCTCCGGTATTAATGGCTTCTCAAAACTGGGATGACCACGACCGTTCAGACCGTTACACTGCTTTAGCAATGGCTAAAGCTTACTTATCATCCTGCGATGAAAATGCCATACTGTTTACCATTGGGGATAACGATACCTTCCCACTTTGGTATGCTCAGGAGATAGAAGGTTTCAGAACCGATGTTCGTATTGTAAACACCAGTTTATTAATGACGGACTGGTATATTGACCAAATGAAACGACAGGCATACGAGAGTGCACCAATGCCGATTTCTTTTGAACATAAACAATATGTACAGGGAACAAGAGATTATATGCTCCACATACCGGAAAGAGATGACCGTTGGGATATAAAAACATTCCTTAAATTCTTAGGATCTGATGACCCTAGAGTTAAAAAAGAACTTAACAACGGGCACAAAGTAAACTACTATAGCACTAATAAAGTTAGACTTGATGTTGACAGGGAAGTTGTTATTAAAAATAAAATTGTAGCCCCTGCGCAATACGATTCTATAGTACCTTATATAGATATAGACATAAAAGGCGATGCATTATACAAAAACCGAATGATAATGCTGGATATATTAGCCAACAACAACTGGGAACGTCCTATATACTTTACCGGCGGTAGTTTTGGTGATGATGATTACCTGTGGATGAAAGACTACCTTCAACTGGATGGTGTAGTGTATAAATTAGTACCTTTCCGTACTCCAATACCTGAAGACGGCAGCCCGCTTGATATGGGGTACATTGATACTGAAAAAATGTACAATATAGTTATGAGTTGGGATTGGGGTAACAGCGAAAGCCCTGATATTTACCATGACCCTGAAACTCGTAAAAACAGTATTACCTATCGTACTAACCTTGCAAGGCTAATGGAACGCTTAATTGAAGAAGGTAAAACGGAAAAGGCTATAAAAGTTATAGACCTTGCTATGGAAAAAATGCCTGTAGAATACTTTGGTTATTATACTTTACTAGAACCTTTTGCTTCGGGGTATTACCAAACAGGCAATAGAGAAAAAGCAAGAGAACTGCTTAGTACAGTAATTAAAAAATATCAGGAAGACCTTGTTTTCTTTGCGAGCCAAACAATATCATATCAAAACAGCTATCATTATGATATAATGAAAGACATTGAGCGTTACCGCAGCTTATTATTGATAATGAAAGAAGAAGGCGATATGGAGTTTTATAATAAAGAGAAGGCCGCTTTTAACAAGCATAACGAAATGTTTAAACGCTTCGGCAGAAAAAACGAAGAATAACTTTTTTAAAATAAGTAAATTTGAAAAGTGGTATTACTAAGTAATATCACTTTTTTACTTTATAAAAGGTTCAGGTTATGAAAATGTATTGGGTAAAAACACGATGGTTTATAAAGAAAATCTTTTCACGATTTGTGTGGGATATGTGCAACGCTACCAATACCGTATACCTTACATTTGATGACGGCCCTACTCCTGAGGTTACAGAATGGGTACTATCAGTTTTAAAAGAACACAATATAAAAGCTACTTTTTTTTGTATTGGCAACAACATTGAAAAGCACCCAGATATATTTAAAAAAGTAATTGATGAAGGGCATACTATAGCCAATCATACCTTTAACCATCTTAACGGATGGAATACTAGCAATCAAACGTATCTTGAGAATATAGATAAAACTGAAAGTTTAATAGCACAGTACTACAGCTCTTTTAAAAATAATAAACTATTTCGCCCTCCTTATGGTAGGATGAAGTCATCTCAAGCGAAAGAAGTGCTTAAAAAAGGGTATAAAATAATAATGTGGGATGTGCTAAGTGCAGACTTTGATAAAACCATTACACCCGAAAAGTGTTTGGAAAATATAACTAAAAACACACGTAACGGCAGTATAATAATATTTCACGATAGTGTAAAAGCTTACCCTAACCTGAAACATGCTTTGCCAAGTTCAATAAAATACCTGAAAGAAAAAGGGTTTTCTTTTGGTGTGGTTAGTTAACCCTGCTCCTGTACAATCCCGATGATTGTATTAGCGTCAAGCTCACCGGATTGCCTCCATACCATTTGCCCGCCTTTATAAATCATTAGCGTTGGCAACCCTTTAATTCTAAGGGCATCGGCCAGTTCCTGGTTTTTATCTACATCAATTTTTATAACTTTTGCCCTGTCACCAAGTGCTGCTGCTACATCGCGCATTACAGGGTGCATAGACACTGATGGCTCATTCCATTCTGTATAAAAATCAATCAGTACCGGTACCTGGGAGTTTATAAGTTCTCCAAATTTTGACATAAAATAAGATTTAAATCGACCAAAAATTATTTATAACTCGATAAAAACTACACAAATATAACAATTTTACTAACCTAACCTAGATTTTCTCCTCTTTTTAGCTCCAATACTGTAATTTCAGGCCATATCCCTACCCTACCCGGGTATGCATGGAAGCCAAAACCCCTATTTACATATATATAGCGCCCTGCATTATTATACAGTCCTGCCCATTGTTTGTAAACATACTGCACAGGGCTCCACTTTATAACCTGCGGAATTTCTACACCAAACTGAAACCCATGTGTATGCCCACTCAGTGTTAAATGATAGTTATTTGGGTGATTTTTCACTTCCATTTCCCAATGTGATGGGTCGTGACTCATTAATATCTTAAAATCTTCCTGTTTTACTCCTGCTGACGCTTTAGTTAAATCACCTGCTTGTTTAAAATTATGCCCCCAGTTCTCTACACCTATTAAGGCAATTTCATCGGTACCATTTTTAATCTTTACGTTCTCATTAAGCAACAGTTTAAAATCTATTTGCCTGTGCAAGTCTTTTATCCCTTCAAAATTTTCTTGTTTCGCCTTTTGTGTAGGCCATGATACATACTCACCATAATCGTGATTACCCAAAACAGAGTACTTACCAAACTTTGGGCGCTCTATTCGTTTAAACGTATCAATCCAAGGCTTCATTTCATCGGCGTGTGTATTTACAATATCCCCCGTAAATAATATCATATCAGATTGTTGCGCATTAATCATATCAACAGCATGTGCTATTGCATCGGCATCATCAAAACTACCACTGTGTATATCGGAAATTTGGGTAATTTTCATACCGTCAAAACTATCAGGTAAGTCAGGGTAATAAACAGTCTTTTTTCTTACCTGAAAATTATATTTCCCTTTAGTCATACCATACAGTAAAGAAAGGAACGGTATTGCTGCAACCCCCATTGCTATCTGGCTTACGAATTTTCTTCTGGCAATAAAAAAGTCTGCATCACTTTTACCATACGCTTTTCCGGCAATACCCACCAAAACCCTAAACACATCTTCTCCGAATAAAAAAATGGTTATTATAAGTTTAGGAACGTATAATAACAACAGTAAACCCATAGTAAATAGGGTTTGTTTGTTTTGCCCTACACTTCTGTCAAACTGTGTAAAGGAATATACAATATATGCTAAAGCTAAAAAAGAAATTACCTGATATGTTACTAGAAGCCAGCGTAATTTAGTTACTGTTTTTATTGCCTGAAAGGTATACACCTCAACTAAGGCTACAAAAACAAAAAATACTATCCACCTAATCATTGGTTAATTTTATATTAGAATAAAAAACGAATAGATATAGCATAAAATATGCCACATCATATTTATAAGCATGCAATTTAAAACAAAAACACACACGCTTCCTATTCTGCATCGGTTTGTTTATTTTTACAAACAAATATTTACTTCATGTCACAACAAAAACGTCTTTTCCTTCTGGATGCCTATGCACTTATATTTCGCGGTTATTATGCCTTTATAAAAAACCCGCGAATAAACTCTAAAGGCATGGACACTTCTGCCATAATGGGTTTTATGAATTCATTGCTTGATGTTATTAAACGTGAAAAACCCGACCACTTGGCAGTAGCTTTTGATAAAGAAGGGAGTGCTGTGCGAACAGAAATGTTTACCGAATATAAAGCAAACAGAGATGAAACTCCTGAAGCTATCAGGATAGCTATACCCTATATACAGGAAATTTTAAAGGCAATGCACATACCTGTTATAGAGCTTGCCGGCTGTGAAGCTGATGACCTTATTGGTACATTGGCAAAACAAGCTGAAAAACAAGGCTACAAAACTTACATGGTTACTCCTGATAAGGATTTTGCTCAGCTTGTAAGCGAAAACATATTTATGTACCGACCTGCACGTATGGGTAACGGCATAGAAATATGGGGTGTACCCGAAGTACAGGAACGTTTTGAAGTAGAGCGTCCTGAACAGGTTATTGACTTTTTAGGCATGATGGGCGATGCTGTAGATAACATACCGGGCTTACCGGGAGTTGGTGAAAAAACAGCCAAGAAATTCCTGAAAGCATACGGTTCTATGGAGAAACTACTTGCCAGTACGCATGAGCTGAAAGGAAAAATGAAAGAAAAGATTGAAGAAAATGCTGAGTTGGGTATTCTTTCTAAAAAACTGGCTACTATTATTACTGACTGTGACGTTACTTTTCATGAAAAAGATTTTGAACTGAGCCCTCCTGACACTGAAAAAGTAGAAACTATATTTCAGGAATTGGAGTTCCGTCGTATGGCAGAGCAGTTTCATAAAATATTTGTAGAAGGCGGTAGCCCTGAACCTGCTCCTGCCCAAAAAGCTACAAAGCAGAGTAAAAATAACGACAGTCAACAAACATCATTATTTGGTGGAGATATAAACGCAACTGCTGACAGTAATGAAACTACAGGCAGTTTCTATAAAACGCTGGAAGACACTAACCATTTCTACCAGTTAATAGAAGGCGAGCTTGCTACAAAACTATTGTTACGCGATTTATTACAACAAAAAACAGTTTGTTTTGATACCGAGACTACGGGTATAGACCCTTTAGCTGCCGAATTAGTTGGTATATCATTCTCATGGGAAAAAAGTAAAGGTTTTTATGTACCATTCCCTGAAAACAGAGAAGAAGCACAGGAGCTACTAAATAAATTCCTTCCGTTTTTTGAAAGTGAGGATATAGAAAAGGTAGCCCAAAACCTTAAATACGACATGAAGGTGCTAAGCACGTATGGTGTTGTTATAAAAGGAAAACTGTTTGACACCATGATAGCGCATTACCTTATAAACCCTGATATGCGCCATAACATGGATATACTTTCGGAAACCTATTTGAGCTACTCCCCTATGCCAATTGAAAATCTTATTGGTAAAAAAGGGAAAAAACAAAAAAGCATGCGCGATGTTGATGTAGCTACAGTAAAAGAATATGCTGCTGAAGATGCCGATATTACACTACAGCTTAAAGATATTTTTGAACCTGAGCTTAAAGAAACCGCAACCCGAAAACTATTTGATGAAATAGAAATTCCGTTAGTAGCTGTGTTAGCCGATATGGAATTGGAAGGTATTAAACTTGATACTGATTACTTAAAAGAACTATCCGAAGCTTTAAGCAGCGACATAAAAGGGCTTGAAGGAAAAATATACGAAACCGCAGGCGAGTCATTTAACTTAGCTTCGCCTAAACAATTGGGTGACATACTATTTGACAAGCTAAAAATAGGCGGTTCTAAACCTAAAAAAACAAAAACAGGGCAATATGCTACTGGTGAAGAGGTACTATCGTACTTAGCGCAAGACAACCCTATAGTACAGGATATTTTAGACTGGCGACAGCTTGTAAAACTGCAAAACACCTATGTTGATGCATTACCTAATCAGGTTAAAGATAAAACCGGCAGGGTACATACCGACTATATGCAAACCGTTGCAGCAACAGGTCGTTTAAGTTCTAACAACCCAAACCTGCAAAATATACCTATCCGTACGGAGCGAGGCAGGCAAATACGTAAAGCATTTGTAGCACGCGATGAAAATTATAAACTGCTTTCTGCCGATTACTCGCAAATAGAATTACGCATTATAGCAGCACTAAGTGGCGACCCTGAAATGGTAAAATCATTCCAAAACGGAGAGGATATTCATGCGGCTACAGCAGCAAAGGTATTTAACGTACCACAAGAAGAAGTTACCCGTGAACAGCGTAGCCACGCCAAAACTGTAAACTTTGGAATTATTTACGGGGTTTCGGCATTTGGTTTAAGCAACCAAACTTCACTTAGCCGTTCGGAGTCTAAAGACTTGATTGATGCCTACTATAAAACCTACCCTCGTTTAAAAGAATACATACAGGAGCAAATTGATATTGCCAGAGAGCAGGGCTATGTACAGACTGTACTTGGCAGAAGACGCTATTTAAAAGATATTAATTCGCAAAACGCGGTAGTGCGCGGTGCTGCCGAGCGAAATGCCGTTAACGCACCAATACAGGGTAGCGCAGCAGATATTATTAAAATAGCGATGATTAACATTTACAAACGCCTTACTGACGAAAACTGGAAAAGTAAAATGTTACTACAGGTACATGATGAACTTATTTTTGA
>Ga0215266_1044_pt1 | contig 11913 bp, 4 predicted proteins | sample JAMX8_100Endo3_H_FD_182616 | JGI IMG/M metagenome (GOLD analysis project Ga0215266, IMG submission 182616) | Enriched cells of freshwater protists from Biology Centre CAS, Ceske Budejovice, Czech Republic - JAMX8_100Endo3_H3 | ecosystem: Environmental > Aquatic > Freshwater > Unclassified ...
AATAGCCATGACAACGACGATCACCAACTGTCTGTACTTAAAGACGATTTACTGAAAACAAACAACCCATGGTTGGCACACCGTTGGTTAACTCGCATAGATAGAGCCAATCCCAGACATGCACATCTTGCCATGCAACTTTTCATTGCACTGTTGCAATCTCAAGAACGAACTGCACAACAAACAACGTGGTTAGAGTTATTCATTGATATCTTTGGTGTGAATTTTCAACACAATGCTGGGCATGTCAGTGTCCCTTCAAACGATAAACTATCGCTCTTAGAATGGAGTTTCATTTATCGTAATACATCAGTGCTCAATACCCTTATTGCAAAAGGGGCAATTGATCACCCCAGTTTGTTCAATTTAGCCCACCCAGCAGAAGATTCACAACAAATTCACTTAGTATTACGTGAAGAAGGGCGCTTTGCTCGTACGGCCTTACAGCAAGGGGCAGCGCTTGGTGATCACGACTTAGTCAATGCGCTGTTGGCATCAACTCGAGATGATTTTGAAACTTATCTTGAACACTGTGCCACCCACCAAGTGTTAAAACGAGAAGGCACGCTGGATGAAAATAACTTACAAACGCAGATGACAACGCAACGTGATCACTCAGCGCTCGAACTGGCTGCGCAACAAAACAATGGCCTTGATCATATGATTGCATTGAAGCATTCCAATCCACGCACCTTATATGAGCACTGTCATCTAGATTTGCCTTCATCCACCCCACAACAAACACCAACTTCTCAAAAACCTGACAGTACACCTCATAATCCACGGTCAGAAGAAGTTATTGAAAACAAAGCAGGCTATACTCCCGCTGAAGTGTATGGAGAAGTATGGCCTTGCATGAAAGGTTCAGTACGACGTAATGCACGTAAAACCATTTTTAGCAGCTTGTCCTTACTCTTTTTAGGGCTCGGTTTTGGCTTTGTGCTCTTCACTGCGTTTGCCATGACAACACCGTCTGCTCCCGCATGGATCTTAGGCTTTGGACATTTCATGGCACAGCAGATGGCTGTGACCACGTTCTTAGGTTTATTTCATTTTTCATTTGGTTTATATGCAGCGGCTGCCACCTTTGCCGTGGCGAGCACCTTAGCTATTTTAGCAATCCCAGCTTTGATCACCTTCGCAGTATATAAAACAAAAGCGAAGCCTGAAACACAGTTTCGAAGCAATGCAGGTGACTTGGATGATTTATTGCTGGAAGAGGGTAGAGGATCATCGCAGTTGCTAACGCTCCCTCGCAATGACCTGGGCCTCGCAATAAAGCCATGGAATGACATGCTAAGTAAGCCTCAAACACCGCGTTATTGTGAAGAGTACGGCTCCATTACTTATGGTTGGTGGTCCACCTACCACCATCGTGGCACACCCAGTACGCCACCTCACGTGAGCTTTAAACGCTATGATGTAAAGGATTACAGCGGTTTCAGTGTCGATCCTGAGTAGGTGACTTTTGCTTTGATTCGCAATCAATGTCACAATGAAGACTAGGAACCATAGTCAACTCATGTTGTAAGGCAAATAAGTCAATAGGGAGACTAAAATGAGCAAGGATGCAGCAAAAAAACCAAGCAAATGCCCCGTGATGTCGGGTGCTCCTAGCAGCAATGCTACCACCAATCAGCATTGGTGGCCCAATACACTCAACCTCGACATACTGCATCAACAGGATGCAAAAACGAATCCTATGGCTCAGGATTTTAACTATCGTGACGAAGTTAAAACACTCGATGTCACAGCACTCAAACAAGATTTAATAAATTTAATGACAGACAGCCAAACCTGGTGGCCCGCAGATTGGGGTCACTACGGTGGCTTAATGATCCGCATGGCCTGGCACGTTGCCGGTACGTATCGGGCAGCAGACGGCCGGGGAGGAGCCAACAGTGGCAATCAACGCTTCGCGCCTCTTAATTCTTGGCCAGACAATGCCAACCTAGACAAAGCACGCCGCTTACTCTGGCCGATTAAAAAGAAATACGGTAATAAATTAAGTTGGGCCGATCTCTTTATTTTAGCTGGTAACATGGCGTACGAATCCATGGGCTTAAAAACTTTTGGTTTTAGTTTTGGACGTGAAGATATTTGGGAGCCTGAAAAAGATATCTATTGGGGGAATGAAACTACCTGGTTAGACAAAAATCGTTATGCCAGCAATTCCAGTGACAGTTTAAACAATCCATTGGCTGCCGTGCAGATGGGATTAATTTATGTGAATCCAGAAGGCGTGGATGGCAAGCCCGATCCTTTAAAAACGGCAAAAGATGTACGTGAAACTTTTGCTCGTATGGCCATGAACGATGAAGAAACCGTAGCCTTAACAGCGGGTGGGCATACCGTAGGTAAAACCCATGGCAATGGCGATGCCACGATACTAGGACCTGAGCCCGAAGGTGCTGAAGTTCATGATCAAGGTTTGGGTTGGCTCAATAAAAAAAGTCGTGGTGTTGGACGTGATGCCGTCACCAGTGGATTAGAGGGCGCCTGGACCACAAACCCAACACGCTGGGACAACGGTTATTTTGAAATGCTATTCAATCATGAATGGGAATTAAGCAAAAGTCCCGCCGGCGCCAATCAATGGCAACCCATTAACATCAAAGAAGAAGACAAACCGGTTGACGTGGAAGATCCTAGTATTCGGCATACACCTATTATGACGGATGCTGATATGGCAATGATCAAAGATCCGATTTACCGTAAAATCTCCGAGCGTTTCCACCAAGAACCAGCATACTTTGAAGAAGTATTCACTCGCGCTTGGTTTAAACTCACGCATCGTGATATGGGCCCTAAAACGCGTTACATTGGACCGGATGTGCCAGCTGAAGATTTGATTTGGCAAGATCCTATACCAGCAGGAAACAGCAATTACGATATCAATGATATTAAAAATAAAATTACACAAAGTGGTTTAAGTATCAGTGACATAATCAGTACTGCGTGGGACAGTGCCCGTACATTTCGTCAGTCTGATCTACGTGGCGGTGCAAACGGAGCTAGGATCAGGCTGGCACCATTAAAAGACTGGGATGGTAATGAGCCCAAACGATTAGCTAAGGTACTTAGTGTACTGCAACCCATTGCTGAACAAAGTGGTGTGAGTGTAGCGGATGTAATTGTGCTAGCTGGTAACGTAGGCTTGGAGCAAGCGATCAAAGCTGCAGGTTTTGATATTGCTGTTCCATTTACACCAGGTCGTGGTGATGCAACTGAACAAGCAACTGATGAAAATGCTTTTGCTGTGTTAGAACCCCTTCATGATGGCTTCCGCAATTGGCTTAAACAAAATTATGCGGTACGCGCTGAAGATTTATTATTGGATCGTGCACAACTCATGGGACTTACAGCGCCTGAAATGACAGTATTAATCGGTGGACTGCGTGTCTTAGGAACAAATCACGCGAACAGCCAACACGGTATATTAACCAATCGGATCGGCACACTCAGCAATGACTTTTTTGTGAATTTAACCGATATGAATTACACCTGGGATCCAGTAGATAATAATGTATTTGAAATCCGTGATCGTCAAACGCAAAACGTTAAATGGACTGCTACACGTGTGGATCTAATTTTTGGTTCTAACTCCGTTTTACGTTCTTACGCAGAATTATACGCCCAAGACGATAACCAAGAAAAATTTGTGCGTGACTTTGTAGCGGCATGGACGAAGGTCATGAATGCTGATCGCTTTGATGTAGCTTAAACTTGATATCTTCTTTTTGCCATTGCGAGGCATTGCGAAGCAATCTACACATTTCATGGATTGCTTCGCTCCCTTGGGTCGCTCGCAATGACCATAATTCTACTTGAGGTCGCTCGCAATGAAGACAGGTGGATACGGAAGATTAACTTTTAACCTCCTCACTGCATAATTTCCAGTAATTCTTATTACTGGAAATTAGAGGTGTCTTTGAATATGAAGCTCGTGATGTGCCTTTACCGTCTTCTCAAACCACTCGTCTATACCGAGCTCATTCACCCTCAACTGAGTTATGATAAATTGTGGAAATTTTAGGCTGCTTTTATAATAAGTGGTATGATCTTGCCCTGCTTTAAATTTATTGAAACCTGAGCACTTCTTTGTTAGATTTATAAAAACTGAATTGTTAGAAAATAGTTTGTATCAGCTGGGCTCAAAAAGAACTACAGAGTTTGTCAATCCATTGCGTATAAGGAAGACATACCATGCTAACTCCCTACCAACAACTTAAACGGTTTGATAAAAGTATCGAAGAACTCGTTAACTACTTAGCCGCTGATTACAAGCTTGACAGTGAAAATATCGATGTTCGCAGCCGTATTAGGCAGGTCGGAACGGTTGATTGTGATATTGAGCCTCCTCCACTAACACATTGTTTGAATGATGGTCTAGTTAATACAACCGGCTCTAAGAAAAATAGAGTGGGTAACACAAAATCTGGTTACATTCGTTATAAGGTTGCGAGTGACGGAAATTGCGGTTATACGGCTTTTGGAATTACACGGCAAAAAGCATTTACGTTACTGATAGAACACTTGGACGAAATTAAAACGATTTTAAAGCCTGCTATTCTAGAGCAGCTTTCAGAGGAAAAATTTGGAACATTTTTAAAAGAGCGGAAGGCAGGTGACCCAACAACTCCCATTCATTTGCAAACAGAGCAACATGAGGGGTATGCTGCGCTTCCCGCGGTAATACGTGCTTTCTTAGCGTATGATGTAAGCCTAGGTCGCATTGATGCGGGTTGGGCACATCCTCTTACGCTACAAGCATTAGCTCATATTCAAAAAATAGAGTTACATCTATGGCGCCTGAGTCCAAACCAAGCATTACAACTTCATCGCGGAGCAGGATATGATTATGCTATCTATCAACCCCCTGGAGGGAGCACGCAACGTACGGATCTGCTATTTATTAATGGTAATCATTTTGAACGATTAGAGCTTGTGAATTGTGAAAATTTGCCTGATGAAGAACCTATCTACCCACTCTATTCTTCACGGAGCCATACAACCCTTCAAAACGCATCTAATGCTTCTGAAGAAAATAATACGCTGCTTTCCATGCCACAACAAACTGAGCAGACTCTTATCGCTATATTCCAATTATTACTGCGCACCTATGACAGTTGGAAAACGTTAGAGAGTCGACGCATGAGCCACATCAATGGAGATTCTATCCAGGAAAAGCTCGAACAGCTTGCAAAAACACACGCAACAAATAGTCAAGCGTATCAAAGCAGCGCCGAGGAGATAACGGCTTGGCTTAAAACATTAGAAACTCGTGTCGACGCACCGGATCAAGACGCCTATTCCAAGGCACTCACTCAACTCAACCAAGTATTGGGTGACTATCAACCCTTCACCCTATCATTAGTGAAAAGCAATGCACAAGATGAAACGTTCCAAACACGATGTCAACGTCACATCGACAGTCTTGAAACCCGTATCGCTACGCTCAAAGGCTATCAAAAAGACTTAGCTACCGTGCAATCCAACCTTTCAACCGCACTCAAGGTCACTGGCCATAATCAACACGGTTGGCCTATCCTTGAAATGGATAAAACACGCTCAGAGAAGGTATGCCAACCCTTATTGGATACCTTATCGAAACTTTTCGCACAGCTTCTTCAGTTTAAAATAGACACTCGACCCAATAGATCAAGTGATTTTCGATGGGCTTCCTTTAAAAATCAACAAGCTTACGCTTTTAATACACGGGATGAAAAAGACCTATTCCAAGCCCACCGTTTTTTCAAAGCCTTTGCGAGTGAATTTTCCCTACATTCAGATAATTTAGGCGTAGTGACTGAAGATAATCATAAAGACGAGAAACAATCTACAAAACATAATGGAAAATCATTGGCTGAGATTTTAAACATCATACAAACGCATATGTTTCATCCTAACGTGACTTTAATCCATCCTTACTACCAATTAGCGAATCTATTGTTTATGCATGCATTGTCTCAACCGAAGACTAACATCAACGAGGAGCAGCTACGCTCACAACTGACCAATAATCACTCTATTCCTGACGACATTCTATTAACATCGCAACAACATTTTTATTCTCATCTGCAGCAGAAACTTCGTCCGCTATTAAAGCTTAAAGACCAGGATTGCCTTTACTTGAGAATAGCCAATGACCTTACTGAGCCTCTTAATTTTAAGAACCCAGAGACAATCCCTCGTCGTGATTTAACCGTATTACAAAATAATCTAGTTGAACAGCTTAAAGCCACACACCACATCTTAAGTACATTAACCTTTAGCACACTCGCTCATTCGCTACAGCAATGTATAAGTAATTTAGATCATTTGATAAAATCTGAAGAACAAAGAATACAATATATTCATGTAATATTGAAAGTTCAAATTGATTTAGATACCTCGCTTTTATATACCCTCTATGAGGCTCATAAAGCCATTGAAAAAACCATTGATTATTGTTACGAACACTTTAACTTACAAGACATTCCTGATAAAACTGTAGAGGAGACAAAAAATCCTTGGTTTAGATCGACTAATCATAAAGAAAATGTTTACTTAAAGTTAGTTTTATATGAATATCTTGGCATCAACCAGTTATCTTCTAAGACGAAACAGAACAAAGTTTAATCACTCTTAAATGATTTAAATCAAAAAATCATAAACTATTCAAATGACAAAGAATTCTATCAAACCAATAGGCTGTCTTTAGACGAGCTTAATAAAACTATTTGCATTGCTCTAAGAGATTTTCAATATTTCTCATACTCTGGAAAGTCAGAAATTCTACCCTATAGGGATATTATGCAGATGGTAATGGAGGAGCCACTAGCAGTGCGTGAAATTGCCTACAATAACCTAATCACTTTTTCTTTATCTTCTCTCAACTCTGATTTACCATTTTATTTTTACAATTTATATTTTAAGGCTCATAACAGGATATCTACATGGTTTACTTCAGGTTATGCTTTATATCATGAAAAAAATTATTTTGATTATTATAAGCGAAACCGAGAGCTTGACGAGTTCATTAGTGAAACATCATCATTAAAAAAAATAGCTCGTTGGTGTGGAAAAATTGGTATTGAACCTGAAGCCACGAGGTCCGAATTTGAAAAAATCTACAATGCAGATGTTGACTTCTTAGGCTTCTATCAACTTCACGGATTACTAGAACCAACTGAAGAAGTAAAATGCTTGCTACCAGGGCAAACCGCGAACTCACAATCTGCATTTCAAACGTCGACACAGACCCGCTCTACAACAATACCACAGAGAGCATCCATTAAGTCATCGCCAACATACGTTGGGACGTGCGAAGGCACTATACTCACCTTTAAACAAACGCACACCAATTCACATGATTATAATAGTGGCTTTGCGGCATTAAATATCTCACGTGAAGCTTTTGCCAAAACCGTCATACGGTTCTTGCAAGATCAACCGGCACAAGCTGAGCTTCTGGCGGAAGAGTTTAAACGAATGCATGAAAAATGCACTTCTATTCCTCCTGTTTTTTATGCGAAAATAACACGGTTACTCTCCCGTATGGGTTTTGCATCTGATGTTTCTATTAAAAATAATCAGAATGAAATTTGTAGCGAAATTAAACCTTTTAAAACCTTACCGTTAGTGTTTTGGGAAATTTTGTTAGGCACTGATCGCGATGGTCTTGACTTAGCCTGTCGTTACATCGAGTTAATGCCTGAGTCCTGGGTGGGTGCGCAACAACGCACGCAACAGTTAGCGTTATCATCCCAAACCATTAAACTCTGGGCCTTAGCCACACAAACGCCTATTTATCTATGGCGGCCGACTTGCGACTCGACACAAAGCGCAACGCCCGTACGCTGCACACTCAACCCACACTCACCTCAGCAAGATTTGTTTTCATTCTTCAATACTTATCATCCCTGTAAGCATCTCCTACAACTGGATAACTCATCATTCGGTCGTTTAAAACTTGACATGAATCAAGCTGAATTAAAATCACTGTATATCACAAATTTTAGAACACTCAATAGACAAATGACTGACAATGCTAACACCCAACCTGAACAACAAGCAAGCCAAAATCACTTAGCTATGGTTCTTCTTAAATGGCGTATTCAAAATTTGGAAACCACACAAGATGAATTACAACAAACAGTAGATACAATGACCCAACGGCAAGCTCACACAACACCTAACCCACCTAATCAAACCAACATCACCCAAGAACTTGACGCCTTAAAAGCACAACTCCAAAGACACCATGAATTACTCGATATGCCCGCCCGCATTGAGGCTCATCAAGATTTACAACGCATTGAACAAAGTCCTCAGCTCAGCACCTATTACCATCACTTGCGCATGATCTTCACGGTCTTTTGTACCGCCACACAAATGATTAGTAGCGGTAAAGTTAAAAAAGACAGTTGGTGTGCGCGTGATTTGGCTTTTATGGGGCTCACCACCGCCTGCAGTTTTTTTGTAACACCTTTATTGGCATCGGGGTTTTCCTTATTGGCTAACTCTTTAACATCGCATTTCGGTAGCTTAGTAACTAACTTACCTGATCCCATAAAAAATCTATTCTCGGCTGAACATGTTGTTAATAGCTTTCTTGAAGTAGGTGAAATCCGTGAAGCGTATTTGAATCGCGGTCACAACCCAGGTTTAAACACGGCACCCACAACTGAGCCCAAGATTGATAACCACTGGAATAGCCTCTCCAACAACCTCAAACATCAGTTAACACCTGAGACGACCTTATTAATGCGCATAGCCCGCATGACGTGTACCATTAGTGAAATGGAAGATCTGGTGGACACCGTGGCCCGCTGGCTCACCCTCCGTTACCAACATATCATTGAAGCCTGCACCCTCACAGGCGCCCAACGCTTCGCTGAGTGCAGCATGGCACGTTTAATTGAATACATTGAATGGGGCGGTCTTAAAACAGGCACTGCGGTGAATGCAGCGGCCCGCCGGGCCGTTGCACGGGAACTTGTTACCATGGTGGCTCACCCCTATCTATGCAGTAAATTTGCGGCCTCTTTCAGAGAAGTTAAAATTGAGCAACGACCTAAGGCCGGAGGACCTAAGCACTTCATCCTGGAAAGCCACCTGCACTGCTACAGTGGGTTGGCAATACACACGCCTACAGAAGATGGAAATAGGCAAGTCACTTACTATAATGACAGCAATAAACCCGAATTATCCGAACGGATCGATACCGCTGCTAATGGTTACCGCATTGCCACCCCAGGCCAAGGCTTAGCAAATGAAGTGGAGGAATTTGGATTAATACCTGCGGCCACCCAACCTGAGACTGTACCTGCGGCGGTAGTTACACAACCCAGACCAGAGCCAGCACCCTCTACGCCAGTAATAACGCAAACATCTAACGTGACAGGATCAGCATCACACGAAAGTGCAAGACAAGCAGAAATTAATCATCTTGAAACAAAGGCTGAAGAAAACAATCAAATTAAACAACTTGTATCAGAATTAGAGAAAAAAGAAAACGAAAACTTACAGCTTCAAAATGATATGCAAAACCTTGCTCAGCGACTACAAACCATCGAACAACAGTATGACCAAACGCTGCTATCCATAGCAACCATAATGAATGCTCAGCTACTTCCTACTAGGGCAAGAGAACCAGTACATCATTTGACGTTAAGAGAGGCTAGACGTACAACATTACAATCAATTATCGAAGAAACTAGCGCACGCATAGAGACTTATCAGAGCCCACTCACTCAAACAACCACACAACCCACACAATCACCACCACCGGCTTTCTCACAGCTTCATCATGAAGAAAATGAAGAAGAGGAAGAACAAAACCAACAAAACTCAAACCGCATGACTCAACACTAAAGGTTCCTCTGTGGAAGCTGATAAGTGTAGCGCATGTTGCATCAAGTGTTTAACAGGAAGTTGTTGGTGTCTACTTACTTGGGATAAATCCAATGCCTCATAAACTATTGCCTCTTGATGTAAACATCGTTCGGTGTCTAACGTAGGACGGATGGCCTCATCATTATCGACATTCAATCCCACTTCATACGTTGATTTTGGTCGAGCCAATAATTTCAACCCCAACACTAAACCACTCGCTAAACTTATAAAACCACCCACCATCAATGGCATCATATACGTAGCAGACAGGATAGTACTCAACACTATTAACCCAACACCCGCCGTAGTCAGTACCGCACTCAACACCCAAAAGGCGATGGTGCCCCATGAAGTCGACGACACATTATGAGAAGCTGTATTTATATCAGTATCAAGCACGTTTGTCCTGATCTCAAATGGAGGTGCGGGACTATCAGGCACTCTCTGTTGTAATGGCTTATCAAGGATGGAAGGCTCTTCAGCAGTGATTCCCACTGTCGATTCATCTTGTTCTTGTAACTCATTGATTGTTAGTGACTTTTTAGGTTTTTCAGCGGGAATAGCTGGCTCTTCAGGAGATACCGTTTTTGGTGGAATCACATTGACTGCGGGTTCTCTGGGAAGCTGCGTATTAAGTGATGCTAATTGCTTCCCTGCTGAGGTTGGGCGCTGATTTGCTAAAGAAGCTTTTTGTGTAGGAATATCCAATAAAATAGGCTGCCACAGTTGATGTAACTTGCAATAGCCGGGCTTACTCAACGGTAACCTAAACGTCATGAGACCTCTCGTAACATGAGCCCATTTAAACTGTATCAAGTACAAGCGAAAACCACCTTCCCAGTCAGCCGGTGGCTCATAAATCTTGATATAGCGTACTTCGTGTAAATGTTTAATAAACCGTGCACAAATGGGCTGTGAAAAAACCAATGACCAAACCAAGTAGGAAAAATAGAGAGTGATAACTGGTGAATCCTTAGGACATTTTTGTAAATAATGATCTGAATTAGATCGATCAAACGATGGACGTGCCCAATGCTGCTCTCCGGCTTGCAGATCTTGAAGTGCTAAATCAAATAACGTATTAATGGGCACCACTTGAGTCAGCTCCGGCACTACAAACAACATGAGCGCTATGCGGCCATCTTGGTAGGCTAACTTAATTAAATCCTGCAGTGGATATTGCTTGTCAATAATCCCATTTTGTATTAAACGTTTTTCTTTAAACCGCTTGCGTACGTAGGCTATGGGCACCGAAGGATTATCTTGAGTCCATAGCATATGTTTATAATCATTACGAGTTAAACTGGCGGCGACCAGTTTAAAAAATGTTTCATCCACAGGAGTTTGCAACGCAGGGAGTTGAGTTTCTTCTAAAAACACTGTTTCAACCATCGTACGGGCTACTGATTGACTATAGGCTGACACCGTTAACAAGTCCTCCAAATGCTCCCGCGTTAAACGAGACCCTAAGTGTGGATGCTTGATGATAAATTTTGCTATAAAGGCTAAATTTATATCCCAACGGAATACCCAAATTTTATCCCTGTACAAACCATTATCACCTACCATACTAATTGCATCAGGGTCATAGCTTATAACTTTTTGATAAGCTTGTTTCATATCTTGAATGAATGATGTTAAACTAGCCTCTGCAATAGTCTTTGTTACCGTTACATCACAAATATTAATAACTTCTTCTCTCTTTTTAAATAAGAATGTCTTAGGCTCCTTGCCTGATAGTGGACGTGCCATTAAATTAGGTTGGTATAAGGCGTGCCAGAGCATTTAACCAAATGCACCTGTATTGATAATTTTTTCTCGCACTCGATGTGAAGATTGAAAAAAAGTATCTCTTAACCAATTTCGATTATCTACTGTATTTTCAGTCAACCTATTAAACGGAGCCCAAATTGGACTTGTGTCTCGCCATAAGCTCGCATCATTGGCTAAATAATAGAAATGCCAGGATACTTGCGCGACGCGACATAAATCCTTTGCCGATGTTAAATACGTTAGTATTTCTAGCTGAATTTC
>Ga0215266_1046_pt1 | contig 11068 bp, 11 predicted proteins | sample JAMX8_100Endo3_H_FD_182616 | JGI IMG/M metagenome (GOLD analysis project Ga0215266, IMG submission 182616) | Enriched cells of freshwater protists from Biology Centre CAS, Ceske Budejovice, Czech Republic - JAMX8_100Endo3_H3 | ecosystem: Environmental > Aquatic > Freshwater > Unclassified ...
CAAGAAGTGAATAGTACTAGTGTTAAAACAACAAGTAATAAAAAATTACTTGTTATATAATCTAATAATATAGTATTAAAAAAATATCCTATAACCCCAATACCTCCCCCAAGTATTAAAATAGGTAAAACATCTTTAAGTTGTCGGGTTAAAGATATAGATAACTCTTTTCCACAATATATTAAATTAATTATAAATGTAATATAAGATGCTACTACTAGACCCCATAATAAACCATATATACCATAAATAAATATAAACAGTACTCCTATTAACATTAAGGCATTTCTAACTACTCCGAGCCTAAAAAACAGTCCGCTTCTACCCTTAACTAACAAGATGTTTAAATTATATGTATTTACAGGCATAACAATACCTGCAAAACAAAGTATTTGAAAGTATGGTACTGAACTAGCCCATTTTTCTGTTAATAATAATATAAATAATGGTTTGGCAATTACAATGGCAATAACTAATATAGGAACAACCCAAAACAAAAATTGTTGAGCAAACTTAACATAAACCGTTTTGAGTTTCACTTCGTCATTTATAGAAGCAAATAAAGGATAGGTGACCTTATTAAGTGCGGAAGTTATATTATTTACCGGCAGTTCTTGTAACGATTTAGCTCTATCAAAAAAACCTAATTGAGCTGGCGGAAATAATTTACCAATAAAAATGCGATTTATATTTTTAATAAGAGTATCGAGCAGTCCTGACAAGGTTAGCTTATATCCAAACTTAAAATGTTTTAAAAAGAGTTCTCTTTCATAGATAAATGATGGAGCCCATTTAGACCAAACCCAAAGCTGAATAGTTGCTATAGTATATTGAACTAAATTCATCCACACCAAACTCCAAACTCCATAACCTTCATATGCTAAATATATACCAACACAACCTCCTACAATTAATGAGGGAATATTAATCAGTAATTGTAGCCTAAAGTTCATTTCTTTATTCAGTTTTGTTGCCTGAACAGAAGAAAATGCCCTAATTATAAAAGATAAACTGTAAAGCCTTGTTAAGTTAGTAAGTATTGGTTGGTCATAAAATTCGGCAATCAGCGGAGCTAAAAAAAACACCACAACATAAACTATGATACTAAAGGATAAGTTAGTAAAAAAAACTGTAGAATAATCCTTCTGATTTGGGTTTTCTGTACGTATAAGACTAGAAGTCATACCTCCATCAACAAGGGAATTCCCTATAGCTAAAAATATGGCAATCATTGCAATAAGACCATACTCCTCAGGTAATAATAATCTAGTTAGTATTATTGAAACAAAAAAATTGATAAACTGAAAACCAAACTGCTGTCCAAATGTCCAAAAAAGTCCGTTTATTGTTTTCTTTTTAAGTTCAGACATCTTCAGCTAGACTATTTTTTTTATTACCCGTGCCGGAACCCCTCCCACTACAACTTTTGCTTCAACATCATGCGTAACTATGGCTCCTGCTGCTACTACCGAATTTTCATGTATAGTAACACCTGGAAGAATTATAGAATTAGCACCTATCCAAGCACCTCTCTTCACAGTAATAGGTTTAGCTAATGAATGACCTTGATAATATATAGGGATATTTGGATCGTCAAACTTATGATTTCCACAGTAGAAATGCACTCCAGAGCCTATTAAAACATCATCTTCTATAGTAACACCTGCCCCATTTTCTACTGGATCGGCAAAAATCATAGTTAGAGGTCTAATAACTACCCTTTTCCCTATACTAATATTAGAACATGCTATAGCATATGCTCCTGGTCTAAATTCAGCATTTTCACCAAAATATTTAAATTTTTTATTACAAATTTTACGCATTGCCTTTTTAAAATACAATTTATAATGCGTAAATGGACAGTCAGGGCCTAAACGATCTGAATTTTTATCAAACTTAATTTTTTTTATTATTTCGTTTATCATTACTATATATCTATAATATTATACTGCAGTCCAACCACCATCAACCATAAGATTATGTCCGGTAATAAATGAAGAGTCTTCAGAGAGCAGAAATGCTACAGGAGGCGCAATTTCATTAGCATAGCCCATGCGTTTCAAAGGTGATTTATACTCATATCGTTCTATAAACGAAAGATCCTGTTCATCTTTGATTCCTCCGGGAGAAACACAATTAATACGAATGTTATATTTACCATAGTATGAAGCCAAATAACGAGTAAGGTTAATTATTCCTCCTTTTATAGCTGAGTATGCCGCTGGTGAAGTGCCCCCATACCCTTCATAAATAGTAAAGTCATTACCTACCACCCCATATATCGATCCTATATTTACAATAGACCCTGATTTTTGTTCTTTCATATATTTAAGAACAGTTTGAGAGAGTAAAAAAACACTGTTCATTTGCATATCCACATTTTTACGCCAAGACTCTATAGTTACATCTTCAAATTTAGCCCCCCAGTCCTTAGTTCGTGGATATGCATTATTTACTAAACCATCAATCTTGTTGTACATAGAGTAAACATCTGACACTAAATTAAGAATAGACTTTTCATCAGTAATATCGCATTTATAATTACCCAGAGAAAAATCTGTTTCTATATTAATTTCAGCATTTATAACTATAGCACCTTCTTTTTTAAGTGTTTGTACTATATGACTACCTATTAACCCACTACCGCCAGTTACAATAATTACTTTGTCTTTTAATTTTCCATACATAATTTTAAAATTTGATAAGCTTCGGTAACACTATTCAATTGTTTTTCTTTACTCTTTAGTATGTGGTTTATATAATAATCCAACTGAACTTTATATGTATCTATAATCTTTTGTTTTGAAGAAAAAATTATTTCCCCGTTATACTCTACTTCATTTTTAATTAAATCAGCAGTAATTGTACCCTCCTCCATTACTACTTCAAAAGTTCTTTTAGCATCTCTTCGATAATAATTCAGTATAATGTTTACACAAAACTTTTCATATATAAATACAAAATTAGCATAATCTGTAGCCGAAATAGCTAGGTGTGAATGATTCTTTTGTATACTGTGCACTTTTATTGGTTCACCAAATATCCAATACGTATAATCTATTTCATGTATCAAATCAATATGTACTCCTCCTCCCATATTCTTATTAGCACTATACACAGTTCTAAAATCAACCCCAGGACGCCAATCTGGAAGAAAAGAGCCACAATAAATATTAACTTCATTAACTCTTTTTCCTTTTATAAAGTTTTTTACAAAATTAATACTATCCAAAAATCTAAGGTTACAGGCTATATAATTCTGTATATCACTTTCATCTAGCTTTTTTACCAATTCATCATTATCTAACGAATCAAAAAGAGGTTTTTCAATAAATAATGGAATTTTAAAATCAATTAATTTAGATATTGTTTCTTTATGCTTATTAGTAGGATTAGAGATTATGATAAAATCAAAATCATTGTCATTTATCTCATCATAACTAAAAATGTTTTCTATCCCTTCTATTTTCTGTGCATTTTTATGACTTCTCAATGCGAAGAATGAAACTTCCGGCACAAGTTCTTTGAGAGATTTTATGTGCTTTTTAGCTATTGAACCTAATCCTATAATTAATACATTCATTAAATATTAATATTTAATTTATTATTAGTGAGCAAGAAAGACATAAACTCAAAATCAATAGGGTGATCTAAATCAAAACAAATATGATTCATTTCATATACTAAAGACTTTGAAGTAATTGCCTTTTTTTGTTGATCTATAAAAAATGAATCCTTATAAAAATAGAATGATGCATTAAGATCATATACTTTTGGTGTGGATTGTCTGGTTAAAAAATCCCCTTCTTTAATTAGATAGTAAAAGCCATTTTCTTTAGCTTCTACCATATTAAAATAAGGGTTTCTATTAGCAGGTGATACAGAAAAAATGTTATATGCCTCTTTATTTTCCTGTAATAAAGCATATGCTTCTTTTAGGTCCTCTACTGTTCGTAAAGGAGAGGTTACATCTAAATCTAAAACTACATCATACTTTATTTTTCTTTTATTCTCAAAATATTTTTTAACATCATAAATAGCATCGACTTTCCCTGCAGTATCAGATGCTAAATAACTAGGTCTAATATACTCTGTATTAATTGGGAAGTTCATATTCTCTACCATACTTTTAATTTCTTCAGAGTCAGTTGAAAGTACTATATCAACATCTTTTAACTCTTTTGCATATTCTGTGGCAGTTTTTAAAGAGTAATATATTAGAGGCTTTCCATTAATATTTTTAATATTCTTTTTTGGTATACCTCGCGATCCTCCTCTTACACATATAGTAATTAGTAATGACATATATTTAAAATTTAATCTGTTTTATATCAAGCTGTGCTTGTTCAAAATCCTCATGCTTACCCACATCCAACCAATAACCTGAAAGAGGGTACGAAACTACATTATAACCTTTATCAATAAGAGTTTCCATAAGGTCTGTAGCATTAAAAAAGGTCTCTTTAGGCACATATTTAAGGACATCTTTCTTCATGAGGTATATACCTCCGTTAGAATAATAAGTATAGGTTGGTTTTTCTCTGAAACTTTTAATTTTTGATTCTTCTGTTTCTAAAACCGCATAAGGAACATTTACCTGATATGGTATTGAAACCACTGCAAAATCAGCATCTTGATTTATAAAATCTAAGAAAAAATGTTCATAATCAAGGTTAGTTAATAAATCAGAATTTGTGACTAGTATATAATCATGTTCAAAATTTTCTATTGACGAAACAGCACCTATAGTCCCTAAAGGTTCTGTTTCCCATACATAATTTATACTCACATTTTTAGAAGATCCATCAGCAAAATAACTTTCTATTTGTTCTCCTAAATATTTAACTGACATCCAAAAATCATCTATCCCATATAAAGCCAGTCTATCAACATTATGTTCCATTATAGGTTTACCACCTACTTTTAATAGAGGTTTTGGTGTATCATCAGTAAGAGGTCTAAGCCTTTGCCCTCTGCCACCTGCCATGATAACTGCATCTACAGGTAAATAAGACCGTATTTCTCTAAAGTTAATTACATTAACTATTTTAGATTCTTTATCCACAATAGGGACTATTCTAAAATTGCCTTCCCTATATTCTATGATCTTTTTTATATCCTGCTCTCCCTTACGTATGTAACGGGGGTTAGGCTGAATAATTTCATCTACTTGATGTTCTATCGTAATCCCTTTTATTAACCCTCTTCTTACATCTCCATCTGTAAGCGAACCTAAAAGTCTGTTCTCTCCATCCACAATAAAAATAATAGCATCTTTAGCTAAAGCATCTAATTTTATAAGGGCATCTTTTATGGTAGACCCGGCTTTTAATAAATGTTTCTTATAGTTTCGCATAGTAATGTGATGTTATAAATATTTATTTATCAATATACTTTATTAACTGAAATGCCTCCGCATAATTTACCCCTACACTAGCCCCTCTAAAATGAGCTAAAGCTTTAATATTTTCTAATGAACGAGGAAACGGTGAAGGAGCTATCTCTGATTCAAAAACCTTCATTATTTCTAGTTTTTTATCTATATAATTTGTTATATCTACATAATAATTTGGTAAAAAAGCTTTTTCGGGCAATGCTGGTGCAAACTCAGTTTCTGAAATACATTCATACATTAAAATTTGCTTTATAAAAGGATACCTAAAAGACTTTGTACAAGCCATAGTAGCATCAAATATCACACGATGATCAGAATGTGCATCGCTTCTGTTTAAACTATAAACAATTTCGGGTTGTACTTCTCCGAAAATTTTTGATATTTTAGGAACCATATCAATAATACTCGAAGATGATAAACTCATTGTTGGGTAGTTTAACATAAATGTTTTAGTAATTCCAAACATTTTCTCAACCTTCTTAATTTCTTCTTGCCTACTGGAAACCCTCTCTTTAGAAAAGCCTTGCTCTTCAAAAACATTTGTTATAATAAGCCAAAAAACTTTATCTCCATTCGCCACATGTCTCAACATTGTTCCTCCTACGCCAAGTGTTTCATCATCGGGGTGAGCTGAAATTACAATTACATTTTTCATTTATTTATTCTTTTTTATTGTATATATGACCCTACGTCAGGAAGTTCATTAAAATCATGCTTTACTAGCCATATAGAGCTATCGCCAGTTTTTATTTCAATTTTATCACCTACAATTTGCAGTATTTTTCCAGGTTCTATATTAAATTCGCTATACTCACTCGGTTCAACGCTCCATACTTTTATACTTTCTTCTTTATAGTCTATATGGGCTCCAACATAAGGCTTAGTAAGGGCTCTTACAAGGTTACAAATAGATTTTGTTTCCATTCTAAAATCAATTGCACCATCTTTCGCTCCTCTTTTACGCCAATTATTACCAACACTGGTATCCTGTTTAACTCTTTTATATGTATTAGATTTTAATTGATCATGAAACTCTACAATTTGCTTCATTGCTGTTTCGGTCATTTTATCATACAAAACAGCTGCATCATCATCAAATGCTATATCAAATTCTTTTTGGGACAATATATCTCCTGTATCTGCTCCTTCATCCATAAAGAAAAATGTTGAACCCGTCTTAGGTAAGCCCAATACTTTAGCCCATATAAGCGGATGCCTCCCTCTGTTATATGGTAATAAAGAAGGGTGAAAACCAATAACTCCTAACGGAGATAGCTCTAAAACATCTTTCTTGATTAAATTAGACCAACCAAAACAGAATATAACATCTGGTTGTAGAGACTGCATCCATTCAATACTTTCCAAACTATTTATATTTTTTACATATAAATATGGAATGTCATTTTCTTGTGCTATGGTAGATAAATCCGCAAAATCACTATTAAACGCTGATTCCTGTTTAGTAATAACTCCTACTACATCAGCATTTATTTTTATTAACTCTTTTAAAGCTTTTGCTGAAAAAACTACAGACCCTATAAAAACTATTCTCATTGATTTATATTGTAAAATTTCTTCTTTATAATATTCTCTAAATTAGCCTCTTTTAAAACCTTTACTATTTCAGTTGAAGAATTCTTACTCCCATATGGATTATAAGAATCCTTAAGCAACAATTTAAACTCAGAAGAAAGAGCTTTTTCGATAGCAGAGACTATATCGGCTTCATTAGCTTCGCAATCTATAACTGACACTCCTTTAACTCTACCTTGTTGTCTGTCTCCAATATTAATTGTAGGTGTTTTAAAGGAAGGTACTTCGATAAGACCACTGGAAGAATTACCTATTATGGCATCCATATATTGTATTGCAGAAAGATACCTTAATTGCCCTAACGATGTATATGCTATAGCTTTAGATGTATTTTTAGCAACATACTCATCTATAAGCTCAATAATTATTCTGCCATCAGTATCTGCGTTAGGCTTAGTAAATATTAAACAAGCATTCTCTATCTTATCTAGGGCAGCTAATAACTCCCTAAACTGCTGTTCTGCAGAAAAATAATCTAATGTTACAGGATGATATGTTATAAGGAAGTTTTTTTCTTTTAATTTAAAGTCAATAGAATCTTCAAATTGCTCTTTATTTAAAAGAGTAAGCTTATTTATATTTTCAATTCCTAAGGCTCCTACATTATATACATTTTTAGGTTGTTCACCCAACTGTATCACTCTTTGTTTATATTCCTCAGTACTTGTAAAATGTAATTGAGACATTTTTGTAATTGAATGTCTTATAGCTTCATCAATTAAACCTTCTGTTGCCTCACCACCGTGGCAGTGGGCAATAGGTATTTTAGCAATCATAGCAGCTGTACAAGCAGCAAAAATTTCAAACCTGTCTCCTAAAACCAGTATAACATCAGGTGATAATCTACTAAAGGTTTCAGAAAAACCTATAACTCCCAGACCTATACTTTTAGACACTCCAACTGATGTATCAGAAGAAAGAAGTATTTCTACTTTTTCAGTAATTGTAAATCCATCTTCAATTATCTTTTTATAAGTAAGTCCAAACTCTGGAGAGAGGTGCATGCCTGTAACAACTACAGAAAGTTCTACATCTTGGTCTTCCTGAAGTTTTTTCATGGTCCAATATAAAAGACCATACTCTGCTCTGGTACCGGTAACTACACAAATTTTTCTCATACAAAATAGTTTTCTAACACTGGAGTATATGCTGTTACTGAGGTTTTAAGTTCCTTCCCTATGAATTCGTCTATTCTTAATGGATTAACACCCGTACCGGGACGTATAGCTATTAAATCTTCTTCTTTTAGCTTTTGTCCTTCCTGAATATCTTTATTGAAATGAAGACTTTTTCTTACAATTTCAATATTTCTTTTTTCTGATTCACTAGGTTCTTTAATTCCGCTTCCTGCTGTAGCCTCTTCAATATTTCGTATTGCGGTAACCATACTTTTTAACTCTTCAGGCTCTAAAGAGGCTAAATGATCAGGTCCGGGCATACTTCTGTCCAGAGTGTAGTGCTTTTCTATTATTTTAGCCCCTAATGCAACGGCTGCAATAGGCACTTCTATTCCTAAAGTATGATCGGAATATCCAATATTCACTCCTAACTCCTCACCTATTGTATTCATAGCTTTGAGGTTTACATCTTTCATAGGGGTAGGATACTCTGTATTACAATGAAGAACTGAAATTTTATCTTTAGTTATTCCTTCTGCCATTATTATCTCAACAGCAAGTTTTATTTCATCCATTGTTGCCATGCCTGTTGAGACCACTATATCCTTACCTTTTCTCGCTATATGCTGAAGGTAACGCTTATTAGTGATTTCACCGGAAGGAATTTTATAAAGATCTACACCTAACTCATCAAGAAAATCAATACTTCCTTCATCAAAGCCCGTTGACAGAAACTTTATATTTTTCGAATTTGCATATTCACTCAAATCATAATGCCATTGCTCAGGCATTTCTAATTTTTTGAGCATAGCATATTGTGAATTGTCATTATCGTTAATATTCTTAATTTGATAATCGGCTTTTTGTGCTGTTTTACTTACTATTTTATCAGCCTTAAATGTTTGAAATTTAACATAATCAGCACCTGCTTCAGCTGCTGCATCAATTAATTTCACAGCATTCTCAAAGCTACCATTATGGTTAACTCCTGCTTCTGCAATAATTACAACTTCACTCATATATTATTTAATTTTTGCCGGATTACCGTAAACTATTTTATTATCAGGAACATCTTTAACTACTACAGCACCTGCGCCTATAGTTACATTTCTTCCTATTTTAATTCCTTGTTTTATTACTGTATTAGCTCCTACAAAGCTTTTTTCTCCTATACTTACATTTCCTGCCAACACTACGCCGGGAGCTATATGTACGCCATCTTCTATACTGCACTCATGTTCAATAATACTACCAGTATTTAATATACAATAATTACCAATATTGGCTAAAGGGTTTACTGCTACATTGCGTGCTATAAAATTTCCGTTACCTATATTCACTTTCGTACTTATAGAAGCATCAGGATGTATTACATTGCTCAACCCTTTACCCTTTGTTTCGAGTTTTTGAGCAATTTTAACTCTTATATTATTGTCTCCTATACCTAAAATATAGTTATGGTTTGTTTCCCAACCTTTAAAGGATTCATCTCCTTCAAATCCCATATAAATTAAATCGAAAGGGTTAGTTTCAAGTTTATTTAGCTCAGCATAGTGTGTTAGATTAAGACCTGCTGCTTTAGCAGCTTCGGCTACAACAAAACCGTGACCGGAATAACCTATTAATATGAATGCTTTACTATCGTACACTACTTGGTATATTAACTATTCTTTCTTCTAAATACATAGCATTTTCCTGTGCATCTTTTTGACAATACTCATACATAGGTAATCTAAACATAAGTTGCCATATCGGTCTTGTCATTACGCTATTAGCATTGGTTTCCTCTAAAAACAGGTTACGCTCTTTTTTGTTTTCAAGCTCCACGCACATCAACCAGTAATTAGCTTTAGTATCTGGCATTTCTGTTCTGAACTTTATACCCGAACCATTAAAAAACGATTTATATGCTAAGGCTGTTTCTCTTTTTTGAGAAATAAACCCATCTAGTTGTTCGAGTTGTGCACATGCCAATGCAGCATTAAGGTTAGGCATTCTGTAATTATAACCCAACATATCATGCACATATTCATAAGGGTGTGGCTTTTTGGCTGTTGTGGTAAGGTATTTTGCCCTTGTCCCTAAATCCAAATCGTTAGTTACTATAGCTCCGCCACCGCCACATGTTACTATTTTATTTCCGTTAAAAGAAAAAACACCTAAGTTTCCTAAGCTACCTGTAGGCTTTCCTTTATATTCACTTCCTAAAGATTCAGCTGCATCCTCCACAATAGGTATTCTCCACTTCTCGCATACTGCGATTAATTCATCCATATGTACAGGAAAACCAAATGTATGCATAGGCACACAAGCAGCTATTTTTTTACCTGTTTTTTTATTGTAGCACCCATTTTCTCTCAGCTCTCCATATTCCTCTAAAAAGTTTTCAACCGCTTTTGGAGAAAGTCCCATAGTATCTATATCTACATCCAGAAAAATAGGAGTAGCATTATTATATGCTATTGCATTGGCAGTTGCTACAAAAGTAAGTGCCTGTGTTATCACTTCATCTCCACTTTGCACACCTGCTAAACATAACGCTACCTGAAGTGCCGCTGTACCATTTACTACTGCAATAGCTTTTGCAGCAGCTGTAATACTTTGCATTTTTTCTTCAAACTCATCAACATACTTTCCTACTGATGACACAAAAGTACTATCGATAGTATTTAATAAGTACTCTTTTTCATTTCCATTAAAGTTCGGAGCATGTAAAGGAATGAAAGCATCAGCACCATATAAATCTTTAATAAAAGATATCGTATTTTCTATATGTTTCATTTCTACTACATTTTTGAGTCAAGATACTTCCCTGTCTCTTTGTGCCCAAAATCCGGTATCATATAAAAGAATAAATCTACAATTTCTTCTTTTGACCATTTTAAAGATGATTTCATTTCAGTTAACTTCTCTTCGAAAAGTTTAAGCTTTTCATCCTCTACAAAAAGGTCATTTTTAATAA
>Ga0215266_1047_pt1 | contig 11067 bp, 11 predicted proteins | sample JAMX8_100Endo3_H_FD_182616 | JGI IMG/M metagenome (GOLD analysis project Ga0215266, IMG submission 182616) | Enriched cells of freshwater protists from Biology Centre CAS, Ceske Budejovice, Czech Republic - JAMX8_100Endo3_H3 | ecosystem: Environmental > Aquatic > Freshwater > Unclassified ...
TAACCGCTTTGTAAGATAACAACGCCTGTAGGGAGTGTTCACAGAACTGTGTCAATTTTAAACTAAGTATGAGATCAAGGTTATAGCGTGATGATATTTTGAGCTGAAGACCTGTCAAGTCTGCGCGTAGCGCACCCAAAGGGCTGACTTGACAGGGCGTAAGCTCATGATACTGTCAGATAGGCTGCTCCCTTAAGGAGCGGCCTATTGCTAACCTATCAGCCTTTAGGCTGAGACGGGGTCATGACCATTATGGTATAAAGCATAAAAAGCCATGATCTTATACTGTTCAATACAATGAAGAGGTTAGAATGATGCAGCAACATAAAACAAAAAATAAGCTAGCTCACTTTGATTTTGAGAAGTTTCAGTGTGAAGCCATTGAAAAGCTCAAGCAGGGGCAGCCCCTGACCGGCGACAAGGGCGTGATAACACCCCTTATTAAACAGATCATTGAAGCTTCTCTAGAAGCTGAGATGGAACATCACTTGCAAGCCTGTGATGAGGCTGAAGTTAACAACCGACGTAATGGCAAGGGCAGCAAAACTGTACAAACAGCCCAAGGACCCTTTGAGCTGGAGACCCCTCGTGATCGAGCAGGGACTTTTGAGCCTGAAATCGTTAAAAAAAGACAAACTGTCTTGAATGAAAGCTTAGACAATAAAATCCTGGGCTTATATAGCTTAGGCATGAGCTACCGAGATATACGCAATCACATGCAAGAAACGTATGGCACCGAGCTTTCTCAAGGTTTACTTAGCAAGATAACAGATAAGCTTTTACCTATTATCACTGAATGGCGTAATAGACCCCTTGAGTCTATTTATACCATCGTCTTTCTTGACGCCATGTTTTTTAAATTGAAAGAAGATGGCAAAGTGGTAACAAAAGTAGTCTACAATATCTTGGGTGTGAATCAAAAAGGCCATAAAGAAATCCTTGGCTTTTACATTGCTGACAGTGAGGGTGCCTGCTTTTGGCTAAGTGTACTCAATGACTTAAACGCAAGGGGCGTCAAAGATATCTTAATTATTTGTGTTGATGGTCTAAGGGGCTTCCCTGAAGCTATTGCAACCGTCTTCCCTAAGACAGAGGTGCAATTATGTGTCGTACATCAAATAAGGCAATCTAGCAAGTATGTCACTTCTAAAGATAAGAAAGCGTTTATGGCGGATTTAAAGCAGATCTATCGTGCACCTACCCAAGCTTTAGCTGAGAAGAATTTACTTGAACTAGATGAGAAATGGGGTAAAAAATACCCGATGGTCTTGCGCGCTTGGCAGGAGAAATGGGAGCACCTGTCTACTTACTTTAAGTATTCAGAAGACATTCGTCGTCTTATCTACACAACAAATGCGATTGAGGGCTTTCACCGCCAGGTGCGTAAATTCACTAAATCAAAAGGAGCCTTTACTTCAGAGAACGCTTTAGCTAAGCTGATTTACTGTGCTTGTCAACATGCTCAAGAAAAATGGAGCCAGTCCATGCATAACTGGGCTTTGATTATATCGCAGCTTGATATCTATTTTGAGGGAAGATTAGATATAGGACTGTGATTAGGGTGACACAGTTAGATGAACACCCTCCGCCTGTACCAAGAAAATAAAACTTTGGGGCTTTCATAGCTGCATTTTTATAATAAGGATATATACCTGTGATCTTTCAATTGTGTGTTTAACATACATTATATTTGCAACACTTAACCCCTGCTTTTGGTTTAAACAATCTGGTTTACCAGTATTGAAGCAAAAATGAATAATCTCTCAACACACTATTGTCAAATTCTAAAAATTTAAATATATTGCACTAATATCAAAAAAGTAGGGGTAAAAGTTTTTTTGAGTGTTGCGCAATAAAGTTTAATTATCAAGCTTCACTACTGTATTTTTCATGGCCTACAACAACTAAAGGTAACAAATAGGTTGAAATTACTTATATACAGCGATCTACACCTTGAATTTAGGGCACCTTTTATACTCCCTAAAAACAACAACGCAGATGTTTTGATCTTAGCCGGCGATATCATCACATTCAGAGACTATGATCCACTTGATATTTTGCTTAAAAGCTGGCAAAAGCCGGTCATTTTCATTGCGGGCAATCATGAATATTACACGCAAACGCCCATGTTTGATGAAGAAGACGCATTTGCGACATGGTTGACGGTTAATCATCCACACGTATATTTCTTGCGCAATGAGCATGTCAGTATAGACGGCGTTCATTTTTTCGGTGGTACAATGTGGACGCATTTTAATGCAGGCGATCACCACGCCATGGAGATAGCCCAATATCAAATGAACGATTTTAGATTGATCAAAAAAGAAAATGGCGCCCCACTTTTGCCAGGTGACACCATCAAGTTGCATAAAGCTTTTCTTGCAAAGCTAACAAACTGGTTTGAAAAAGCCCTACCAGGCCCAAGCGTGGTGATTTCACACCATGCGCCGGTGATTAATCCAAAAACGCAATATCTGGGCAGTGAGCTCACACCAGCATTTAGCTCACTGAATGTGCAAGATGTGATCAAAGACTATAAACCCGATCTTTGGATCTATGGCCATACACATGAGTGTGACGATCAAATCATTGGTAAAACCCGGGTTGTCTCTAACCAACGAGGCTATCCCAATCGCCAAGGGGGATTTGAATGCAAAGGCTTTGATTTAGGTGGCTTGTGTATTGAACTATCCAAAAGATAAACAAAGCCTTGGCGATAAGCTTTGATAGGGGAAATCATCTCAATCTAAGACCACCCATCTATTTCAAACACCATTGTATCTAGCCAAAAACCCAGCCAAAACTTAGCCACCCCAAAGGCACGCTTATGAAGATTGCTTTTAGGGTGGTTTCATCCGTTTACCTAAAGTACCAGCAAACTAAATTTCAATCAAAAGTGCTGATTAAAAGAGATCAAACGCTTAAATGGCCGGTGATCCAACAGCTTTTATTTGAGACCAACAGAAAATAAAGCTTTTTGCTTATCTTAAGTAGTGCTATGATGCCTGCCTATTGAGTAAAACTGTTTTTTAGCGTTTCTGATCGATCAAAATATTTATAACTTTTCAAGGCTTTCCCCACCTTCACAGACTTTGCTACACAAGGAAGCATAATAAATGAAAGATTTTTTAGGTTTAACACCCGTGCTAAGCAAGTCATTGGCGCAGATGAAATACACTAAACCCACGCCAATCCAAGCACAAGCTATTCCAATTGCGCTTGCAGGCCATGACATTATGGGCAGTGCGCAAACGGGAACAGGAAAAACTGCAGCTTTTGCCATCCCTTTGCTAGAAAAACTACTGAAAACCCCCAATAGCTGTGCTCTTGTGCTTACCCCCACCCGAGAACTGGGCAAACAAATTATGGGCACTATGCGTCAACTACTTGGCCCCAAAAGCACCATTAAAACCGCCTTCATCATTGGGGGTGCCCCCATGTATAAACAACTTAACGAGCTTCGTGCGCACCCACGCCTTATTGTCGGCACCCCAGGGCGCATTAACGATCATTTAGAGCGTGGCAGTATGATGCTGCAAAATACCGATTTTCTTGTGCTGGATGAAACAGATAGGATGTTGGATATGGGCTTTACCGTACAACTTGAGAAGATCTTTAAGCACATGCCTAAAAAACGTCAAACTTTGATGTTCTCAGCCACCTTACCCAACAATATTCTTAAACTCGCAGATAAATACATGCACAGCCCCAAGCGGGTGTCTGTTGGCCAAACCAATGTAGTTGCCAAAAATATCAAACAAGATGTCATTCGTATTGAGCAAGATAAAAAATACAAAGCGCTTATCTCTGAGCTTCGCAACCGAAGTGGCTCTGTAATTGTATTTGTTAAAACCAAATATGGTGCAGATAAAATGGCAAAGCAGTTACGCCAAGATGGATTTACATCGCAATCATTGCATGGCGATCTGCGCCAAAGCAAACGTGACAAAGTAATGCAAAACTTTCATAAAATGAACTTTCGCATCTTAATTGCAACGGATATCGCCGCACGTGGCCTTGATGTACCCCATATTGAGCATGTAATTAACTATGACTTACCACAGGCCCCAGAGGACTTTATTCATCGCATAGGCAGAACAGCCAGAGCAGGGGCAAAGGGCTCAGCCATTAGCTTTATATCCAATCAAGATGGGCGAAAATGGCAAGCAATTGAGCGCCTGCTTAATCCAAATGCAGCAAAAAGCCAAGGCAAGCAAGCAGAAAAAGCCAAATCACACCGCAATCGATCAACTAAAAAGAAGCGTTTTTATCGCAAAAAGAAAAAAGCAGCCTAACAACCCTCAACAGTAAGCCTCTTTGACTAAGCTTGACAGAGCTGCTGAATTGTCCAAAAATGTCTTATATATAATTCTTTAACCCACTTAATGACTTATTTATAAGACATGAAGAAAAAAAACCGCGTCTATTCACGCTATGCGCTTGAGGCCTTGAAACTCTTATCAAAGCTTATTAAGGCTAAGCGTGTGGCATCTGGCATGACTGCCAAAAATCTGGCCATACGCGCGGGTATCTCACGAGATCTCTTATACCGTATTGAAAATGCTGATCCAGCCTGCGCCATTGGGGTGGTTTTTGAGATCGCTAGCATACTTGAGCTAACCCTTTTTGACGCTGATATTGATGAGCTAAAAAGCAAAAATAAACTTATCGAAGATAAGCTGACTTTGCTACCGCAAAAGGTTAAAATCAAAAAGATAGAGGTAGATGATGACTTCTAAGACTTTTAACCGCGAATGCTACGTCTGGATTTGGCTGCCTAATCAAACAAAACCGGTGGTTGCCGGAAAGCTGACGACACAAGGCACAAAAGTGTTGTTTCACTATGGGCAAAGCTACCTTAAGCGTGAAGATGCCATTGCGATTTACCCAAAAGAGCTACCTTTAAAGGCTGGGCTTTGGGAAAACCCCAATAAAGGACCTTTGCATGGATGTTTGCGCGATGCCTCACCAGATGCCTGGGGAAGACGCGTTATCTTAAATAAGCTTTTAGGGAAAAAGGGTCAAGATGTTGACACCGCTGACTTAAGCGAAATGACTTATTTGATGGAATCTGGCTCTGATAGGATTGGCGCACTTGACTTTCAAGCGTCATCCACAACCTATATTCCACGACCACCAAACAATACATCGCTTGCAACCTTGCACCGTTGCGCCACGCTGATAGAAAAAGGCGCCCCCCTTGATGAAACACTGGCAAAAGCCCTTTACCATGGCACATCCATTGGCGGCGCACGCCCCAAAGCCATCTTTGAGGGAAATGGCAAAAAATACATCGCCAAGTTTTCATCAAGTACAGATCTTTACAACATCATCAAGGCTGAATTTATGGCAATGCGCTTGGCCGCACATTGTGACTTGAATGTAGCCAAGGTTAAGCTGGTTAAAGCTGCAAAAGATGTGCTGCTGATAGAGCGCTTTGACCGCACCCAATCTAACCAAGGCTGGACACGTAAACTCATGCTATCTGCCTTGACGCTCTTGGGTCTTGATGAAATGGACGCACGCTATGCAAGCTACCAAGATCTGGCTGAAGTGATCCGCCTGCAATTTAGCGATCCAGAAAAGACCCTAAAAGTGCTTTTTGCGCGCCTTGTCTTTAATATTCTCTGCAGTAACAATGACGATCATGCGCGCAACCATGCCGCATTTTGGAATGGGTCTACCCTCACCTTGACACCGGCTTATGATATTTGTCCACAACTTAGAATAGGTGAGCGTGCATCACAAGCAATGGCCATTACTGACAATAATCGCTCAAGCCGCCTTGTAACAGCATTGGCTGGAGCTAGACATTTTCTGCTAGATAGTAAAAAAGCAAAAGAGATCATCGATGCTCAAATCCAAACTATCCGTGCAAAATGGGATGATGTGGCAAAAGAGGCTTTATTAACTGATAGCGAATATACGCTTTTTAAAGAGCGGCTTTTTTTGAGATCTTATGCGTTTGAAGGATACGCCAAAGGCTAAACTAAAAAAGCGCTTATTCATCATCTAAAAGCCCAGAGGCTTTAATTTGGCCGCTTTACCTGATCTTTTTTGATAAGGCACATTTTTTAAAGCAACTGCTATTAAAAAAATCAATCACGCTACAAGCTAGCAGGGTATTGCGAAATCTTAAAAATTTGGATACATTAAATATCAATAACTTAGAAAAGCTAGAGGGGTTTGCCTTTTACTAGGCCATACCACATCACACACTAAAAAATATGGGATAACCACTGTGTCAGAGCTGATGATCTTTAGCGGGAATGCTAACCTGCAGCTGTCTAAAAAAGTTGCAAAACAACTCAACGTATCACTTGGCAATGCCACACTGGGGCGCTTTAGCGATGGCGAGATCATGGTTGAAGTGCTTGAAAATGTCCGAGGGAAAGATGTTTTTGTTATCCAATCTACCAGTGCACCAACAAACGATCATCTCATGGAGCTCCTGCTACTGACCGATGCACTCAGACGTGCCTCAGCCCTCAGGATCACAGCAGTGGTTCCTTATTATGGCTACGGTCGCCAAGACCGGCGGGTTCGTTCATCCCGTGTTCCTATCTCAGCCAAAGTGGTTGCCGACATGATGGCAGCCGTTGGCATTGACAGACTGTTAACCGTAGATCTGCATGCAGATCAAATCCAAGGCTTTTTTAACATGCCAGTCGATAATGTCTATGGCTCCTCGGTTTTTGTTCACGATTTGTTACAAAAACAATACAAGGACGCAGTTGTGGTCTCACCTGATGTTGGTGGGGTGATCAGAGCACGTGCTATTGCCAAGCGACTCAACGATGCCCATCTTGCCATTATCGATAAACGTCGCCCACAGCCCAATGAAGCTAGAGTCATGAATATTATTGGTGACGTCAAAGATCGCACCTGCATACTGGTAGATGATATTGTCGATACTGCTGGCACCTTGTGCATTGCCGCGCAAGCCTTAAAAGACGAGGGTGCAAACAAGGTGGTTGCCTACTGTACCCACCCTATTTTATCTGGCGAAGCGATTAGCAACTTAATGGCCTCTACCATCGACGAGCTGGTGGTAACAGACACTATCACTTTGAGTGATGCGGCTCAATGCTGCAAAAAAGTTAGACAGCTAAGCATTGATAATATGCTGGCCGAAGCGATCCGACGCGTCAGCAATGAAGAGTCGATTAGCTCTATGTTTTCCGTTATCTAATTAAATGTCGCCATTCGTTGAAAAAAAAACGCAGCTGCGTTAAACTTCGTGATCTATTAATTAAAATCAGTTTTACCCATCTTGCCTAGGGAGTTTTTATTTTATGGCAAACTTTGCATTTGAGATAGCAGCCGAGCCTCGTCATCACCATGGCAAAGGCGCCAGTCGCCGTCTAAGGCGCCAAGACAACGTTCCGGCCATCATTTACGGTGCGCAGCATCCACCGCAATCTATTAGCATTCCCCATCGTGTGGTTTTAAAATCTCTGGAAGATGAAGGGTTTTTTTCAAGAATATTAGATTTATCTTTAGAAGGTAAAGCACAAAAAGTGGTTTTAAAGGCGGTTCAGCGCCATCCCTTTAAACCTCGGATCTTGCACCTTGACTTCATGCGCATTAATGAAAACGATCCCATTACGATGCACATCCCGCTTCGCTTTCTAGAAGAAAACGCACCCGGCATTAAAGCAGGTGGTACGATTACACACCACATTGTTGAAATAGAAATCAAATGCTTGCCACGCGATCTACCACAACACATTGAAGTTGATTTAACCCAAGCCGAATTAGATACCGTCGTTCATTTATCAGATCTTAAGCTCCCCAAGGGCTGTGAACTACTAACCGCTATCCACGGCCCAGAGGATGACGCCCCTGTTGCCAGCTTACATAAAAAGCGAGAAGAAACTACTGATGCACCCGCCTCAAAAGAAGCAAGTGCACCTGAGAGTGAAAAATAACCCCCTCAATACTGCGCCAATGAATAAGGGCATCAAGCTTATTGTCGGCTTAGGCAACCCTGGCGCAGCTTACCAAAACACACGTCACAATTTAGGTTATGTATTGACCACGGCGCTTTGTCAGCAACAACAGCAGCCCTTGCTTTTTGAAAGTAAATTTCAAGGTGCCACGGCCTTACTTTCTTTTGGTAGCCACACTTGTCGTCTCTTACAGCCCACCACCTATATGAACCACAGTGGTCGTGCAGTAGCAGCGCTTTTGCGCTTTTTTAAGATCTTGCCTGAAAATACCCTCATCGTGCACGATGATTTAGATCTCTTACCAGGCTGCTTGCGCTTAAAATTTGCCGGGGGCCACGGTGGGCATAATGGCCTAAGAGATATCATCTCGGCCCTTGCGACCCAGCACTTTTATCGCCTGCGCATTGGCATTGGCCACCCTGGCAGCAAAGAAGCTGTTAGTGACTTTGTATTAAAAAACCCGACACTGGCTGAAAAACAAAAGATCTTAACCGCTATCGAGAAAGCCTTTTCAATCTTACCTGATGTTATCGAAGGTCATTTTGAAAAGGCGATGACCAAGCTGCACACACAAACACTTTAGGAGCACACCATGGGATTTAAATGTGGCATTGTTGGTTTGCCCAATGTCGGAAAATCAACCCTATTTAATGCACTAACGCAAGCAGGCATTGCCGCTGCTAACTATCCTTTTTGCACCATTGAGCCCAATGTGGGCATGGTTGCCGTTCCCGACCTCAGGCTAACCCAGCTTGCTGATATTGTTCACCCACAAAAAGTGATCCCAACCACTATGGAGTTTGTCGATATTGCAGGCCTTGTTAAGGGCGCAGCAAAGGGCGAGGGACTTGGCAACAAATTTCTTCATAACATCCGTGAAACAGATGCCATTGCCCATGTCGTGCGTTGCTTTGAAAATGATGACATCACCCATGTCAGCGGTAAAATCGACCCTCGTGAAGACATTGCGACAATTCATACTGAGCTGGTACTCAGTGACTTAGAGACCACTGATAAGGCCATTAGCAAGCTAAAAAAGACAAGCCAATCTGGCGATAAAAAAGCCAAGCAACAGCTCGCACTTTTTCAAGATCTACACGCTCACCTTAACCAAGGTAACCCTGCACGCACTTTTTTAACAGAAAAAGAACGTGAACTTATTGACCCACTACATCTTTTAACACTCAAGCCAACCATGTTCATCGCCAATATCGACGAGCATGATAGCACCCCTGCCTTTTTAGCCATGGTCGAAGAAATAGCCGCAAAAGAAGGTGGGCAAGTGGTTCCTGTTTGTGCAGCGTTAGAGGCAGAGATTGCCGATCTAGCTGAAGAAGAAAAGCTGACCTTCTTAGAGGCCATGGGGTTAACCGAGCCGGGTTTAAACCGTGTGATCCGACATGGCTTTAAGCTACTGAATTTACAAACCTTTTTTACCGCTGGCCCCAAAGAGGTACGGGCCTGGACACTGCCAGTCAACAGCACAGCCCCTAAAGCAGCCGGTAAAATTCATTCTGACTTTGAAAAAGGCTTTATTCGAGCTGAGGTTATTGCCTTTGCTGACTTTATTGAGTGCCAAGGTGAACAAGGGGCAAAAGAAGCCGGTAAATGGCGCTTAGAAGGAAAAGAATACCCAGTACAAGATGGCGATGTTATTCACTTTCGCTTTAATTTATAAGCCACGCTCAAAAGCACTGGTAAGCCACCCCTACTGGCTAGGGACATCGCCTGTGAAATATCATGCGTTTAAGCACGCAGAGCTTAAAGGACATAGCTGTTTCTTGCAGCTATCACTACCCTATCCATTAAACTTAGGCTCACGCATGACCCTTGCAATCTACCAGGCTTTTATCAATCGCGATTATTAATGAAAGGTAAAGCTTCACCCACGCTTTAGACTTGCGATAGCTTATCATTACTTAACAAGCCAAAGACTTTTTATAGCCAACATTTTTTCAACGCGCCTAAGGTTTTATGTATCCCTAGGATAAACAACCTTCTTTTTTCTAGCTAAGCTGATCTTTTTTCTCAGCTAAAAGGAGGCAGTTATAGAAAATCAAGCCCAGACTAGAAGGTAAAGATTAATGGCCTTTTTATCAAGATCTCGCCCCTTCAACGGTCGAATGCAATTCTTTGAGAGTGCCTTTGACCCAGTAAAACCTCTCTTGGCGTCCTGTATCCTAACACTTTCCTTGGCCTATTGTTAAGGGCATCTTCCACAAACTGGATCTCTTTTCTTGAAAGGTCAAGTAAGCTAGATGATTTAGGAAAATACTGACGGACCAAGCCACTGGTATGCTCGTTTAAGCCACGCTCCCAAGAGTGGTAGGGCGTTGCAAAGTAACAGCGGACACCTGTATGACGGGATATTGCCTTGAAAATTCCTTACCATTATCAAACGTCAGTGTGTGAATGACTTTGCGTGGTAAGCGTTTAAAGGATGTAATGGTTGTTTGGGCAACCCCCTCGGCGTGCTTACTCTTTAGCTTCGCTAGAATAGTAAACTTAGACTTTCTATCAACTAAACTCAAAATCGCCCCTTTGACCAGCCCCAATAAGGGTGTCACCTTCTTAACCTTTTCTTTTTATCAACAAAGGGCGCTCTCTCATATCAACACGATTGGGGATACAGCCTCGGCCAGCTCGCTTTGAGGCTCTACGATGATATTTTTACCCCTGTGCCTCAAATGCTGATAAAGCGTGCCACCTTTTCTCTTATCTTTCCATATATAAAGATAAATCCACTCGTGGCTAATAGGCGTCCCATTGGCTTTGAGCAAACCAGAAATTTGATCGGGGCTCCATTTTTCACGAATTTTTTCTTCAATAAATTGAATAACCTTAGGAACCATGCGGATAGATCTAGCGCTTGCCTGGCGGCGCGTTTCAACGGCCTTAGCATGAGCCTGTTTATAACGATAGCCCCTTAATGCGCTTAAGCTCCCGGCAGATAGTTGAAGGAGAAACACCAATATACATCGCTATCTCCTTTTGACTTGCCTGTTGATTTTAAAGTGTAGATCTGACATCTTTGTTCATAGGTCAGGTGATGGTATGCCATAGTTGACTCCTCTTGTTGTGTTGGTAACAAAAGAGAGGTTACACTTAATATCAT
>Ga0215266_1049_pt1 | contig 10921 bp, 14 predicted proteins | sample JAMX8_100Endo3_H_FD_182616 | JGI IMG/M metagenome (GOLD analysis project Ga0215266, IMG submission 182616) | Enriched cells of freshwater protists from Biology Centre CAS, Ceske Budejovice, Czech Republic - JAMX8_100Endo3_H3 | ecosystem: Environmental > Aquatic > Freshwater > Unclassified ...
ACCACCAGCTTAAAGCCCCGGCGCTCACGGAAGCCGACCAAGTTGCAGCAGGGCATTCTGTACGCAGCTGCTGACCTGGCCCGGTTCATTGTCCAGGTTGAGGACGTTGCCGCGTTATTGCGCCGTCAGGGTCTAGCCGATGCAGATTGCTCGGACTTGGAAGAAATGGACAAAGAGCAATTGCGTGTGCTGCGCGATGATTTTGGCCTGCCCCTACGCGGCCTCGACTGAATCAACGGAAATAACCATGAGTCACGCGCGAGAAGAAACCAGTCTGAAAGGCGACTTGGAGCAGCGTTTCGCGCTGGAGGATGTTTTCGCATCAGGTCAGGGCGTAGTCACTATTTCGTCGGATATGCCCAATGGCGGGCAATGGGGCATTCCACGTGAGAGCGATGTAGCGACCTACGAGTCCTGGGAGGCGCTGACGTTCTCACGCCTTTCCGCGACAGTGCATTGATATAGGAATTCGCTATGAAGATTCTGTGCCTGCTAGGGCGACACGACTTCCAAATCGCCCATGGCCACCCTGACGGCAAGCTGGGTTATTGCATTCACGAATGCCCCAGGTGCAGCAAAGCAGTTGTGAGCGATCCAGGTTTGGGTGGCTCGTACCCGATCCTTAATACCCAGGCCGCTATCGAACGGGATGTCTCGAAAGCAGCCCTACGCAATCAGCAGTGAATCAACGGAAAACGCGTTGGATCTGCCGCAAAGGGACACCAAAAGCCCAGCCGTCGAACGTTGGGCTAAACCAGAAGAAGGATGCCCCCTCTGGCGTCCACTCCATCGAAGAAAAGGACTGAAAGACATGATCCCAGTAGATGCAATCATCGGTCTGCGATTTACCCAGGAACATCCATTCGTGACTGGCGTTGTCATCGCTGTGCTGATTGCCCTGGCCATTCTAGCCGCCATTCGTAGCCGCCGAAGCCCCCAGTGGAAAAAGGCTTTGCGTGCTGTATCCCTCGCTTTGGTGATCGGCGCCGCAGGTTTTTTTTCGTGGGCTTTTAACACTCGTGGCCCAGGTCTGTTCGAACATGCGGCAAAGTTTGCAGACCAGGTAGCTGCTGAGCAACAGGCCCAGCAGAAAGCCGAGAAGTAGTAGGAAATCCACATGGCCACGACAGAAACGCAGGTTGAGCTGCAAGCCGCTTTCAGGGATGCCAGCTTTTGGCGTAAGCCCGATACGCGGTTCGCGAAAATGGCGCACGTGTTACGCGCCGATGGCACTCCTGCCTGCGGCTTGAACGCCATCATGGGTGATCCTGAACCCGCTGAAGGTGTTCAGGTTGTGCTTCGCTGCAAAAGGGCCGGTTGCCGCGAAAAATGGCCTACAACTGACCCGGAAGACCGGGCCTATTTCTGCCAAAGCGAGTAGAGGGGAAACGACGATGTCCATCACTGCCGAACAACGCGAAGCCGCTTATCTCCAAGCTCACCGGCTTGCAGCGGTAGTGAACACCAATACGAATCAACGCCGACGTTCCAAGTCGGCGTTTCCTATCTCAGCACCCTTATGAACGCTTGTGCTCACACAGAAGTGGTGCTCCATCAGATTACTGCGAACCATTGAAATGACTTTGCCCGTGATTGATATCCGCACCTCAGATCAACAGTGTAATTTTGAGATCCTGGTCATAACCGATTCCGGGGTACGTGCAAGGCACTTGGTGATGATCGAGGTTTCAACTAAAACACACACCACTTCGCAAGGTGCATCAACTTTTGACCGCGCCTCGATTGAAGTAAAAGCAACCTACCTCTCTGGAGGGGCGATGAGTGCAGGCGCACACATCTCCACCATGGGCGGGAATATGTCGAGTCATAGTCAGTCGGTTAGGCTTACAAACGGCAGCGTTCTGATAGATCCAGCGGTAAGAGGTTTGGGCTTAGGCTCGTACATGTTCAGGAAAATCGTTGACTGGGCACGCGGTTTTGATCAGGCATTCAAAATTGTCCCTATCAGCGTGACCGAGGCGGATGCGACGATTGATAACAAAGCACGAAGGAACAAATTTTACGGAAACTTCGGCATCACGTTTATCTGGAGCCAGGGGCTTATTGATGAGCGCGGCCGATCGGATCCGAACCTCACGGTAGCTCAATTGCAAGCACACGGAACCTGGCCACACATCACCGCGAACAACGGGTTTGAGGTTCTGCAAGATTGCTGGCAGGACCTTGAGAAGGAGCGTGCTACGGTGGGACGCCTTCAAACCCGCGTGAGGTGGGAAAGCATTAGGGGAGCTCGGCTTCGTGGCAGGCTCAAAATGATGGTGAGGATGGTAAACATCCCAATGTTCATTGCCCTATTCGCAATAGGCCTAATGAGTGGCGTGGTCTTAATGGGAGGCATTGATGCGGCAAATGCGGTTTTAGCTTTTTTCAAAGGATCGCGATAATTAGCCATCACCAAAGTAGGCGGTCGCCGGCGTTAGTCGTCTGACCGTATATGGCTCAATGCCGAGTCAAGGGGGGACCACTCGTCATACAACATGTCCTCATAGCTTTCACCACCCGGCTCTCTCGATATTGCTAATTTGGCAACAGCTACAAGCCGCTGCTGGAAGGCCACGATCGGGATCTCGATCACCTCTTCTACGTGCTTAACGTGGAGTATGGTGGTGGCCACCTCACTTTTCTGCCGGACGTAAGAAGAGCTATAACGCGCCCAGGTTTCTGTTAGCTCGAACTGTGACATATCGGCGATCAAGATTCCGAGCTCGACTGGCGGAGCCGGCAGCGCCATTTCGGTGCTCACCTGAACGATGAACTCGAGCAGTTTCTTCAGGTTATGGCTAGTTGCCTGGGCCTTAACTGCGCCTTGCGGTGGCTCATAGGTCGACACGTGAAGCTGGGTGCGGAGATCTGCGATATAGATGAGCCAATGAAGCAGGTCTTTGAGTAATAGCTCAACTGCGTGCCGTTGAAGGTAAAAAGCTGGAAGGCCGATCTCATCCAGGGTTCCTTTGATCTGGCCTTGCTCAATGAGCAGTGTCGCTGAATACAGATAAGCTTCAAAGTAGTTGGGATGCCTCCAGAATCCCCCAATACGAGCCACCCCGGCAGCCAGATCACTGGCGACCAACTCGGGAGGTTTTCCACCAACCATGACCTTCCCTTCCGGCGCAGGACCAGTTGCATAAAACGGCTCAGGCAGCTCTGCCATTATGTCATCCAATTAAAAATCAGCCGGCCTTGAATCGCCCTATGCCTTCTTCTTTTTGACAGTAGGAAGCCCCCTCAAGGCGTCATCCCAATGAGCGCCGCGCTCTGGCTCGTTGGTCAGCTTGCTGATCCAGGTTTCGGACTTCCCCCAGCGCAACGCTAGTGCACGCCCTGTCCAACCTCGACGCTTAAGCTCCGCTTTGAACTCGAGGGGAGTCAGTGGTACTGGTACTTCAGACATCATCATTCTCCAAATGCTACTGCCAAAGGGCACATCGAACGGTTCGTGCAATATTTAGACGCGGCTACGTCAATTTTGGAAATCTACACATGCGCACGGAACGTCTGCTGACACATCGCATAACTGCATTGGCCAAAAATACACTGGGTGCCCGCACAAGCCGCGCCCTGACTAAAAGAACGAGAAAACAATTAGATTTCGTCCCGGGCTTAGTTTGAACCATAGGCCAACATTAAGCAATCACCCCCAGCCCTGTTTCTTGTCATGCCGGCGATGACCCATAGCGGTAATAGTGGCACACTGCCCACACGCTCCATGGGATATCATCGAGATGCCTGTAGGCCACCTTTCCGCAAAGTCGACAGCCACGCAAATTGATCAAAAAGGAATTACGCATTGCCACCTCAAACGGACTTGATTGACGATCTACCCACTGCACTAGATCCCCGGCAAACCACGCGAATTGAGGCAGTCCATCGTGGCTACCTTTATCAGCACCTCTATGCCGTTGGCTGTCTCCTGCTTGCAGATAAACATGGGGTTAGCTCTGTTTCTGTTGAGCGCGACGAAGATATCGAGCTACAGCATGAGGGGCGGACTTACGTCCAGGTCAAAACCCGAATCAAACCGATAATTCCTAGCGACATTGCAGATGCGCTAACGCGATTCGATACATTGCGTGCAGACCATGATGCAGGCCTTAGACGAGGCAAAGCCCAGTTCTTCGTTGTAATGAATCAACCACCAGGCCCTGCGCTGCTTCAAGCCGTCCAATCCGGTGAGATGTCTGGGGATGTGAAATTAATTTGGCCAGGTTTAGAGGGTCGGGTGCCGCTGTCGTTGCCTCCTGCTTGGAGCAGTATTGATCAAGCGGCTGAGTGGTGCGCCCAGCTCGCAGCGACACTGCCCTACTCCCTGATCTCACCAGAATCACTTGTTTGGAAGTTGGCTGGCTGTGTGCAGTTAGCGTCCAGCGGCACCGCGCCTTACTCGACCCATACTTTCAAAACCGCTGATTTGAATACTTTGTTCGAGCAGCTCATTGTTAAAATGCAGGCATTTCCAAGCCCGCCGGCTGTGTACCGCCCGCAACGAAATGAGCCGCCCATTGAAAACGCTGATCGCATCAGAATCATCTGCGCCTTTTCAGGCTCAGGGAAAACATCCTGGGCTTCAGAATCAGCCATGCACTCAACTAGCACTTGCGCCTACTACGACGTTGGGGATCTGCCTGGCCCCGCGATCGCTTCATCGCTTGTCAGAGAGTTGGCACCACTAGTTCTCGATCCTAGTAGTCCGGAAATAAGAAAGGTTCTCACCATAGGCAGTACAGGGAACGAATCGCTTCAAGTGCTTGATGAACACATAGGTCATCAGAATCTGTCGGCCCTGGTGGTGCTGGACAACGCCCATCGCGTTCCCGTAGACAGCCTTCGCGCTTTAGTAGAAAGCACCAAGCATTTGAAATTCATTTTGCTCTGCCAGCCAGGCCCTGCGGTGCATGAAATAGCGGCTTTACTTGGGCTTAGTCAAGAAACCCTTCTAGGGTGGGATGTTGATTCAATCGCTGCGGAGGCCCAACACCTAGGCGTGAAGGGAAGCGCAAACACCTTCAAGAAACTCAGCTCGCTAACCGCAGGGCTTCCTCTCTATGTACAAAGCGCTCTAAGGCTCTCCAAGACGCATTACAGAGGCGATCTGGCAAAGCTTTGCACGGAGGTATCAGAACAAAGCAACGTCGACGAGACCGCGCAAGAGATCATTCTCTCAAGGTTATTCAACTCCCTTTCGGAATCGACACGCAACGTCCTAGCAGTTTGGAGCCTTGTAGATGTTGGCCTTACCAGGGAAGAAATCTGCAATTTGATGAGCGCCAGCGTAGGCGTGACCAAACAGCAAACGCTATCTCTGCTAAGGACACTGCGTGCTCAAGGGATTCTCCAGACTATCGATGCAGACCAGTTGAAGATCCATGACTCTCTGAGGCTGCTAGGTCGCCGGCATTTGCACACGCTTGATCCAGCAGTCACAGCTAATGCCCTGCAACATCTCAAAGGCATGCTTTTTGAGTACCTGAGTGTACGGCGAGAACCCTCTCGTTTAGCAACCCTGATTTCTGTGCTACTCCAGCTGGAGGACGTAGAGACCATCATCCAGTTTGCTGGAGAAGAATTGTTCCATGAGATGGGCCCTAACATTGAGTTCTTAACATACCTGGACCAAATTGCGCTCTCCCCAGAAATTCAACCCACACAACGGTTTTGGGCCTTGGATGGGTTGGTTTTCTCCGATGTAAAAAACGGGCGGCACGAAAACCTCGCTGATCGCTTCGACCAAATGCAAAAGCTCATCTCTGATTACGCGCTCGATAGTGAAATTCAAGTCACGTACCACATGAAGTTGATGCAGCATCACGCACTCTTTGGCCGTAGCGAATTGGCGCTAGAGAGCTTTGCCCGGGTAAAGGAGTTGCTTCCAGACAAGCCCGTTGAAAGACGAGTGCTGCAATACAATGCAGCCACTTCATTCTGGCAGCTTGGAAACACCAAAGACACGTTGCGGATGCTGAAGCCTGTCATAAACGAATATTTCGCAATCCTGGGATTCGACCTGTCAGACATTCGTAAACTCAATCCTAAACAGCTCTGGGAAAGAGCCGGGAAGCGGAATGCTAGCGATAATATTAAGCGCCTTGCAGACGCATTAGAGCTTCGGGCAAAGCTATTTAGCGACACGGATCCTGAGCAACTGGTCTACAGGTATGGCGCGTTGAGCCTCTACGAGATGGTGGGCGCAATTGACTCACAGATCCGGGTGGGCCAAGACCTAGCGGATGATCTTTCCGCCCGAGGCCGCTTCACCCACGCCAAGCTAGTGATTGAGAAGACCCTGCTGCCGTTATTGGGAGATCACGGCATGGTAGATCAAGCGATCGGCGTGAGAAGCCAATACGCTGTGTTCTTAGCCTATTGCGAAGAGTTTGATGCTGCCGACGCTGAGATGGCGAGACTAATGCCCTATTCGTCTGGGTTCACAGAAAGACAACGGCACGAAATTCAGAATCAGCTCAAAATCATCCATAACCGCAAAACGATTCACGCATTTCGAATAGATGGGATTCTTCCACGCGTAGTGGTCGAGAATGGATCAGCAGACTGCCCTTGCGGGTCCGGAAAAACCTTTTCCGATTGTCACGGAGCTATTTCCTGACAGGCGTAAGTTTCCCCGACACGCTGAGCTTTCCTAACTGTTGAGTGCCGCTAGTCGCGGCCCTCAAAGTTAATCAATGTCTATGTCACACTTCCCTATGTATCCTACTGCCGGAATATCTTGCCACTCGGCAGCTAGCAACCACGACCACAAACTCGCTACAGGCAAACCACTATTTTTGATTATTTCCATCGATCGGAAATCGAACGGATCAGAGTCATCCTCCACATAACTGTTCAGTACGCTGTGGACGAAACCCCACCCCCATTTTTGATTGAAAAAACCATAGCTGCGCCATTTCTTGTCGAAGTGAGTGGCGCATTCTAAGTCCAAGGTATACCCGCAATGATCGGGGGCGTTCTCATCAGCACCGCTCAGGTAACTCTGATAGACCCATCCCAAGATCGGATGCTTTGCCCCAATGAGAACGGTCGGCTCACCCTTGCTAACGTCCACCAGGTCGTTCCCCGAGGCCCCAAGCGTAGAAATCTTTACCTCTAATGGCAGTTTTCCCGGCAAGACGAACAGTGCGCAACAGAGCAAAAACCACTTGGTATGCTGCCACCTTGTGAAATTCGGGTTTCCCGCGTGAAGCCAGGCCGAGCAGGCAGAAGTGCTTAGTATCCTGGATGCCCGCCATCGCCCCCACACATTGGGAAAGTGACTCATAAACCATTGATTCATGGAGATCCCATCTCTTAGTTTTGTGCCCAACTACGGACGTGAGAGCATGCATCTCACACGAGTAGAAGGGGTCTATTAGGGTTGCGTCCGGAAGGTTTGACCGGAGTCCCGCCACTGCCCCCATTACCTCCATCGTCAGGCCGCTTGCCGCGTCCAGGCGGCTCGCCATACCCGTTATAGAGAGCGGCGTTCACCTCGCGACAATGCTGCATTAGGACCACTTCGTGTCCTGTGCAGCCGTAATGGCGCCAGTAACGGCGAGCTTCACATCGGTTGATTAAAAGAACTGGGAACTTCAGTCGCGCAGCTGAGGCCATCACACTACAAAGAAAGGTGTCCCAATCGCAGCACCTGCGATCCACCCAACGTTTTTTTCGTGCCATCTGACAACCTAATGCTAAGGATTTGGCAATTTCTGCTCACCAGCGTCTACAGCCAGCTTAATGGAGCCGGAACGGAGACGCCCTCAGCGGCCGACTTCAATGCCAATGCCAGGGAGGGTGAACCAGCTTGTGCGGCGCAATCCGCAATTGAAAGTGGTCGACGGTTATCGGGAGAGGTGGGTTTACCCTGCTGGCAGAACTCCCGGTACCGACTCACTACATCTCCACCCTCTGGGTTTGTCGACATCCAGGTGCTTATGGCAGCCTCTCGCGCCTCATCAACCTTGTGAAAGGTTGAGAAGAGCTGCACCCCAATGACAGCAATGCCTAAGCCCAGTGTTACAGCGCATGCACGAACAGCAGTTTTCATTTTCATCGAACACCCTAATGAGTCGCAACGGGCTCATGTAGCCCCCAAGATTGCATTATGGTTGAAACCGAACCAACAATAAACGGTATGGTAATATCAAATGGTGCTTGAATGATGCGTTAAACGCACTTATCCTGTCAGCCTCTTCACCTCAAGGCGCCCAAGCCATGCCCGTCCAATCGAAGCCAGATGCGATCATCGTCCTTGATCGTAAATTTGTAGAAGTGTTTGTGAGCGCTGACGCCGACGGCAAAAACCCAGTGTTCAAAAATGCAGCTGGTGAAATTCTGCCTGGTGACGCTGGGCGGGCAGGCAATCTACTTGAAGGATTACTGGACGCACATGGAGACACCGCCGTGTACATTTGCCCTAACGGCATTCACGGAAGTGACGAGCATCTGAATTACACCCCCTCCCAAGACCCCGACTTCTCACTCCTAGGTATGAAGGAGCTTTCGGCCTTCTATGAACGGTCCGTTGGTTACGACCCAGCTCTGGAAGATCCAGAGATGACACTGGAGAACTTCAGGGAGCGCTGCACCGAATACTGGGCTGAAGGGCGTATCAACGCTCAGGAGTTTCATCGGGATCGAACGCTACCCCTGGAGCTGAACTGCGAGTCGGTAGCGTACAGCGATGATCCAGCTGAACAGACAGCGTTTGATGAGATGCAGCGCTTGGCACTTGATATCGCTGAAATGCTTTTGGTTACACCAGAAGGCTACATGGCTGACTTGGGAGGAAACCAGCGGTTATTTGTAGCAGCCTACCAGGGCAATCTGGAGGTGTTTACCTCGCCTGACTACAACACCGAAACAGAATTCAGCAAAGCAAGTTTTTACTTCGTTTCGGGGTATGAGGGCCTTTGCGTTGAAGACTTGGATCAAATCAAAGAGACATTTTCGGACTGGATCAACGCGCCAAAATACGTTCGGTCCTGCCCCGTGAACTACTTCGAAGAGCTTGTTCAGTTCCACGACGACTTGTGGCATCAGCCGGCCCAGCAAGAAGTGATGGGCATGGGCATGGGCTAACGCTCAGCACCGATACTAAGGTCGCGAACCGAACCACTTCGAATATCGATTCAATCAACCAATGCAGCAACCTCGATACGTACCGAAACAAACCATGGAGAATTCTGATGGGCGAGTCAACCGCAACCCAACAGGTAGGTAATGACGACTTAGCTGTTACCAATAAGCAGCTGATGCAAAGCAATACAACTTTGCTGTCTTTCATCAACGGGCAGCACCAGGACACGTTGTATCGCCTGCATCAGATTGATGTCTTGCGACTGAGCCTCGGCGAGGCAGTCAACAGGGTTCGTTATCACACCAATGAATGTGAATACTCAAAGACCCATTCAGGCGAATGCTCTTGTGGGCTTGCAGACTTCAAGAGCCGGATGGCTGCTGCGATCTCGGGCTCTATTCATCCGTCATATGAGGGCTGGATTGCGGCCCTTGAGCGATTCGAATCCGAGGGTGAGGACTTTGTTAAATTGTCAGATGTGCGCGATATGTTGAGCACTATCCAACAGGATGAGCGAACCGCAGTCGAAACCTTAGCAAGCATCGACACGCGGCGTATCTGCATTGAGCACGAATATGAAGGCCCAACCATCGCCAAAATGTACGAGGATCAATGTGACCCAGTAGCGACAGCTGAGGGGATAACTGCGCGCGCAGCGATAGCCGCGGTTATTGAGATCGCGAGGTTAAAGCCAGTCACTCAGGTGGACAACCAGGATGATCACGAATAAGCCCAATGAAAACCAGTGCAAGTGCCCCTACAGCACGCCTTCTTTTATCGAAAGTTTCTGATACGTCCTACACGTTAATCAGGCGCTTCGCTATTGGTTGAAGTCGATTCATAGGGTCAACCTGTACGGTTCGATGAACCACAAATAAATCAACTTTCACAGCCCCCATTGAGGTTTGTATGCCAATTCGTCATTGCATCGTCCACTTGATCGACAAAAAGCCAGACGGCAGACCAGCGGTGTTACACGCTCGTGATACAGAGCTTGCCGAGTCTGTGGCCATCGAAAATATGCTGGCCGATCTCAATGAAAGCTACAACGCCAAGCAAGGCAAAGCATGGGGTTTCTTTCATGCAGCTACTGGGGCGCATCCACTCAGTGGCTGGCTGAAAGAATACTTCGACGGTGGTCAGGACTTCACCACCTTCAGCCGCAAGGCGGTCGATCACCTCCAGATGCTCATGGAGGAGTCAAACCTCTCTACCGGCGGGCATGTATTGTTCGCCCACTACCAACAGGGCATGACCGATTACCTAGCCATCGCGCTCCTGCATCACAGTGAGGGGGTGGCTGTGACTGAAGAACTAGATGTTACTCCATCGCGGCATCTGGATCTCAGCCAACTGCATCTTGCTGCACGAATTAACATTTCAGAGTGGCAGAACAACAAGGATTCCAAGCAGTACATATCGTTTATCAAGGGCGGCGGCGAAAACTGAGTGCAACACCTGACCTTTCCGGTACGGTGCTGTCCCTATGTCTTATTCCGAACTCAGCGTTGAAGAGCGCGCCACCATTCAAATCGGTCATGCCCAAGGTTTCAGCCTGCGCGGGATTGCCTGCTTGATCAACCGATCCCCTTCGACCATCAGCCGGGAGCTGCGCCGCAATCGAGATGCCTGTGGCGGCTACTCGGCCCGCGTGGCCCAGCAGCAGATGCAGGCCCGCCGTCAGGTGTGTCGACCGAAGCAAAAGCTGTTGCCGGGTAGCGAGCGCTTCGAATTGGTGGCGCATATGCTGCGTGAGCGTTTGTCTCCCGAGCAGATTGCCGGCAAGCTGCGCAGCATGAATATTCCCAGCCTCAGAGATGCCTACGTCTG
>Ga0215266_1035_pt1 | contig 10905 bp, 11 predicted proteins | sample JAMX8_100Endo3_H_FD_182616 | JGI IMG/M metagenome (GOLD analysis project Ga0215266, IMG submission 182616) | Enriched cells of freshwater protists from Biology Centre CAS, Ceske Budejovice, Czech Republic - JAMX8_100Endo3_H3 | ecosystem: Environmental > Aquatic > Freshwater > Unclassified ...
TGGTTTGGTGTGTTGTTGTAACTTGTTTATTTTATTGGGTTTTTTTGGTGGGCCCTCTAGGACTTGAACCTAGGACCAATGGATTATGAGTCCACTGCTCTAACCAACTGAGCTAAGGGCCCCTTGAATTGAACTATTATGTGACATTGTCTTCTTCGCCGTCAAGAAAACTTTTGAGTTGTTCAGAACGGCTGGGATGGCGCAATTTACGTAATGCTTTAGCTTCAATTTGACGAATACGTTCACGTGTAACATCAAATTGTTTACCTACTTCTTCTAAGGTATGATCCGTATTCATATCAATACCAAAACGCATACGTAATACTTTAGCTTCACGCGGAGTCAGTGAGGCGAGCACCTTTTCGGTGGCTTCACGTAAGCCTTCAATTGTCGCTGCATCTACTGGCAGTGGCATGGTGTTATCTTCAATGAAGTCACGCAACGGTGAGTCTTCATCTTGATGGCCTATGGGGTTATCCATGGAGATAGGTTCTTTAGCCACCCGTTGAATATTGCGTACTTTACTTTCTGGAATGCATAAACGTTTAGCCAATTCCTCTGGTGAAGGTTCTTGCCCTGTTTCTTGGACAATTTGGCGTGAAATACGATTTAATTTATTAATGGTTTCAATCATATGCACCGGAATACGAATAGTGCGCGCTTGGTCGGCAATAGAACGTGTGATGGCTTGGCGGATCCACCATGTTGCATAGGTTGAAAACTTATAACCACGACGGTATTCGAATTTATCCACCGCTTTCATCAAGCCAATATTACCTTCTTGAATGAGATCCAAAAATTGTAAACCACGATTCGTGTATTTCTTCGCGATTGAAATTACCAAACGCAAGTTTGCTTCCACCATTTCTTTTTTCGCACGGCGGGCTTTAGCTTCGCCAATGGACATGCGTTTGTTAATTGCTTTGATATTATCAATAGTCAGTTTGCGTTGCTCTTGTACTAGCATTAACTTCGTTTGAGCTTTGGTAATTTCACTCTCATAAGCTTTTAGTGTTTCAGAATATGATTCTTGAGCACTGATATGTTGTTTCGCCCACTCTAAATTCGTTTCATTCTGAGGGAAAGACTCAATAAATACTTTGCGTGGCATTTTTGCTTTGGCAATGCAACGATTCATAATAATACGTTCTTGTTGACGTACTTCATTGAGAATGCTTCGCATTTTTTCTGCCATGCCATCAAATACGCGAGAAGCTAATTTTAATGACATGAAAACTTCAGCCAGTGCTTCACGTGCTTTTATAGATTTTTTATGTTCGCGACCGTGTTTTTCTTCTACACTGACAGCCTTGGCGTATAATTTACGTAACTGGTCAAAGCGCTCGGCTGCAAGTTCAGGATCAGGGCCGGTATCTAATTCCTCTTCTTCATCACCCGTCCCACTGTCTCCATCATCGTCTTCGTCGTCAGCTTCACCGTTTTCAGTATCATTGTCAGTTTTGTCACTATCGGTTGCTTCACTTGCCGTTTCTTGCGTTTGTTTTTGAGGTTCTTCAGGCAAAGCAGTGCCAATAGTACTTGTAGGTGCTTCGGTTTCGTCGTCAATAAAACCCATAATAATATCAGTGAGGCGGCCTTCATTTGCGACGATGTTGTCGTAACGTTCAATAATGCTCGCAATGATTTCAGGGTAGTCAGTAATGGCAACCAGGACTTGCTTGAGTCCTTCTTCAATGCGTTTAGCAATAGCAATTTCACCCTGGCGTGTTAACAGTCCCACACTACCCATTTCACGCATATACATGCGTACAGTGTCTGAGGTGCGAGTATAAATTTCTTTGTTGCCAATGGCGGCAGTAATAGACGAAGTAAGGGTGTTAATGATTTCTTCATCGGCTTCTTCATCGATGTCATCGTCCGTATCCTGATTTTTCATTAACAGTTCGTCAATGTTTGACGGTTCTGTGTCAAATACGTAAATACCCATATCACGGATGATACCAATGAATTCATTGATGATATCGGGGTTGATATTATCGGTGGGTAAACAGTCGTAAATTTCCCGTGCCGTTAAATACCGTTGGGCACGTCCGCGGGTAATTAATTTGCGGATTAAGCCATGAGTTTCGGTGACCTTAGAACTGGTTTGATGGTATTCGCCTTGTTTTTCAGTTTTTTCGTCTTTGGCTTTAGGGTCAGGTTTCTTTTGAGAAGAATTACTCATATGAACAGGGCTCCAACTGTAAACCACAAATTATAACTTTAACTATGCGCCTCGTCTAGCAGCCGGCTTGACTTTGCACGCTGAAAAGCGGTTTAATTAGTTCTAAAAATGAACCAAATGGTAAGGATGTCAATATACGAGTGGTCAAATCCATTTTAGCATTAATTTTTGATCAAATTTCAATCTCACTGGTGAGCCGGTGTTCACTTGCTTTGGTACTGCGTGGCATTGACTGCACAAGTCTACCCCTTGGCATTTATGCCGTATCCTTTAATTTAGCATTTGGAAATATTAGGGTGATAACTTCGAGTTTAGGTCGTTTCAGAGGCTTTTGATTTCGTCTGTTTTTGTGCGCGGATCAACGCTTGCAATTGGTGTTGCTCTTCAGGTGTCAGACTTTGTTGGCGACCTTTGGCAAGTAAGGTTTCAATGGATTGTGTTTGCATGTATTGGATGTGATGGTGCAAAGCATCCACGAGTTGCTGTGCCAATTGAGCATCGCTTGGAAAGCTTTGTTCAGCTAATTGGGTGACTAAGTCAAAACCAGGGTGGTTGCGCCAGCGTTCAATCAGCTGGCTGGTGTGGATGTCTGGGTAAGCTAAGCAACGTTCATAAATCTGCTTTATTAATTTTGCTTCACCCGTTAAATTACTTTGTTGTAGCCAAGTATGCAGAGACGTATTGCTTTGTAACGTAGCTGCAAGCGTGGGGTGTTGCAGTAAAATAGAGATTGTTGTGCGCAGTGGAGAAAGCGCAATGTTCGTATTATTTTTTTGTTGCGTGAGGGTAGCAGGTTGTGCTTGCTTAACCCAAGGTTGTAATTGTGTTCTAGATAACTTCGCCTGTTGCGCCAGTTGTTCGAGTAGTAATTCTTGCAGAATTGCATTGGGAATTTGATTGATAAAGGGTAGCGCTGTTTGAATTAATTCAGCTTGTTGATCTACAGCGTAGGTATTTATGTGTTGTTGAATGTGTTCAAACAAAAATGTGGCAATATCTTGTGCTTGCTGTTGTGCTTGCTTAAAACCTTCTTGACCTTGAGCTTGTACAAGACTGTCCGGATCTTCACCTTCAGGCAAAAACATAAAACGTACACTACGACCTTCATGTAACTCAGCAAGACTTTGTTCCAAGGCGCGCCACGCTGCTTTGCGTCCGGCCGCATCCCCGTCAAAACAAAAAATCAGTTTGCTGGTGTAGCGAAATAACAATTGAACGTGCTCTTTAGTTACTGCTGTTCCTAAGGTGGCGACCACTTGAGTAATGCCATGTTGCGCTAAACTCAACACATCCATGTAACCTTCCACAATCACCATTTCCGTTAATGCAGAAGCTTTGCGTGCTTCATACATGCCATACAATTCCCGCCCTTTATGGAATACGGGTGTTTCAGGTGAGTTTAAATACTTGGGTTGCTCATCACCGATTGCGCGTCCACCGAAGCCAATGGTTTTACCGGTGCGATTACGAATAGGAAATAGAATGCGATGTCTAAAACGATCATAGACACGTTGTTTTTCATTTTTAATGGCCATTCCTGTGGTGAGTAAACGTTTGACCGTGTGATTATCTTCTTTGAAGAATTTGAGTAAATTATCCCAACCTCTAGGTGCAAAACCCACTTGGAAACGTTGTGCTGTTTCACCGGTAATACCGCGTTGCTTTAGATATTCAATAGCGATAGATGCTTCGGAATGTCGACGTAACTGCAGCTGATAAAAACGGTTGCATTGCTCTAAGGTATCATAAAGAGGAGCAACATGTGGTTGCGTTGTGGAACTTTGATTTTTATTCGGCATGCTCAAGCCGTGTTGTTCGGCTAATTGTTCAATCGTTTCAGGGAAGGTTAAGTGTTCGTACTCCATAATAAAACTAATGATGTTACCACTGGCGCCGCAGCCAAAACATTTGTAGATTTGTTTGCTGGGGCTGACATTAAAAGAGGGCGTTTTTTCATGATGAAAAGGACAACACGCTACAAAGTTAGCACCTGCTTTTTTCAGCGTTAAGTGTTGTTGAATGGTTTCAACAATGTCAGTGCGACTGAGTAAGTCGTCAATAAAATCGCTAGGGATCAGTGCCATTAATTTCCTGACAATAATGCTTTAATGGTCTTGCTTACGTTGGACATATCCGCTCGACCTTGCACTTGAGGTTTGAGTTGAGCCATGACCTTGCCCATGTCTTGCATGGAGTTGGCGTTTAATTCAGTGATTGTTGATTTAATCAATTGTTGCAATTCTTTATCTGACAGTGGTGCAGGTAAGTATTTTTGAATGACTGAAATTTCAAAGTTTTCTTTGTCCGCTAAATCATCACGCTTGGCTTCAAGGTATTGTTTTACTGATTCACGACGTTGCTTAAGCATTTTATCAAGAAGAACCAACATGGTTTCATCATCGGCTTCAGCGCGATAATCTACTTCGTACTGTTTTACACTGGCGAGAATCATGCGTACCGCATCCAATTGCGTTTTATTTTTTTCACGCATGGCTGTTTTCATGTCATTGGTCAGTTGTGTTTTGATATTGGTTGAAGTTCCCATGATGGTGTCCTTGTGGCAGTACAATGTCTTACTATCACGTCATTGCGAGCCGCTTTAACTCGGTGGCAATCCATGCATTGTATAGATTGCCACCGAGCTTTGCTCCGCGCAATAACGGTTGGAATATCGCTTAACTGCGACGGTTTTTGTCGCGTGGATCCTGTGGTAAAGCTTCTTTTTGCATTTTCTTTGCAAAACGCTTCACCGCAGCGGCTTTTTCGCGTTGACGACGGCGAGATTTTTTTTCATAACGCGCACGTCGTCGTGAGGCAGAGTTGATCCCTGCTTTCTCACATAACCGCTTGAAGCGCCGTAAGGCACTTTCAAAAGGTTCGTTTTCTCTCACTTTCACACTTGGCATTGACTATATCACCCCCTTGAGGCCGTTTACTATTTTTTTTACAATGAGGCTCTGATTTTAAGCAAGTGTTTGCTAAAATGCAAAGTTTATTACAGCGGGAAGGCTCACATGCGAGTTTTAGGTATAGAAACATCATGCGATGAAACTGGGGTAGCTATTTTTGACCAAGAATTAGGCTTGATGGGCCATTGTTTGCACAGTCAAATTGCAACTCACGCTGAATTTGGGGGGGTGGTACCGGAATTAGCTTCTCGTGATCACATCCGCAAATTGACACCCTTAATTAAAGAAGTCTTGCAACAGAGTCAATGCGATGCAAAAACTATCACCGGTATCGCTTACACTAAAGGTCCTGGTTTGGTGGGCGCATTACTTGTAGGCAGTGGAGTGGCTCGCAGTTTGGCGTATGCCTGGGATGTGCCTGCCATTGGGGTGCATCACATGGAGGGCCATTTGCTAGCACCCTTATTAGAAGCGGACAAACCCACCTTTCCTTTTGGAGCCTTACTGGTATCAGGCGGTCATACTTTGTTAGTAAAAGTTGAACGTTTAGGGCACTACGAGTTGTTAGGGGAAAGTGTGGATGATGCCGCAGGTGAAGCCTTCGATAAAACTGCTAAATTGCTTGGGCTAAGTTATCCTGGCGGTGCGGCTTTGGCGGAATTGGCTAAGCAAGGTGATCCTACGCGTTATCAATTTCCACGCCCCATGGTGAATCGTCCGGGTTGTGATTTTAGTTTTAGTGGCTTAAAGACGTTTGCGGTCAACACGTGGCGTGATTCGCCGCAAGATGAACAAAGCAAAGCGGATATTGCAGTGGCTTTTCAAGAAGCGGTGGTAGATACTCTCGTAATTAAATGTAAACGTGCACTGCAACAAACCGGATTGCAGCAGCTTGTGGTGGCTGGTGGTGTTGCTGCTAATCAACTTCTGCGGATGCGTTTAACAGCGCAAGCAAAGGCCTTGCAATCTAAGGTATTTTATCCCCGTTTAGAATTTTGCACCGATAATGGCGCCATGATTGCTTACGCAGGTTTGCAACGATTATTTCTAGGCGAACGTGAACCCTTAAGTTTCAAAGTGAAACCTCGTTGGTCACTCGATGAACTAGAATGAAATTTTCGTTTCTGTCTGATGGTACAATCGATGAATGTTTTCACTATGCCGCCACAGTAAAATCATGCATAAGATGAGTAAAGGCAGAGCGAGCGAAATTCCGCCAAAACAAAAACCCAACACGGGCGCAGCAACGGCTGCGACAATGGCGGCTAAAGATGAGTAACGGAAAGTTGCGGCCGTCATTAACCAAAGACCAATAAGTGCCAAGGCTAATAGGGCATTCAGACAGAGAATGCTACCAATAGCCGTTGTCACACCTTTACCGCCTTTGAATTCGAAGAAAATAGGAAAGATATGTCCTAAGGTCACGGCAATAGCCACACAGCCTAAACCCATCATCGGTACAACAAACAGTTTGGCAAGCAACACCGCAACAAATCCTTTACCTACATCGCCCACTAAAGTCAAAATGGCAGCTTTTTTACTCCCGGTGCGTAATACATTGGTTGTGCCAGGATTTTTCGAACCCATAGTGCGTGGATCGGGTAAACGCATCACTTTGCAAATCAGAATTGAGGAATTGATAGAGCCTATGAAATAGGCAAGGACGGTAAAGATTAAACTGCTCAACATAGGTTTCTGTCTCCATGAATGATATACTGTCATACCGTGTGTGACACTTTTAGTCATTCTTGTATTGACCACGTTGTCATTCCCCCGGAAGCGGGAATCTACATACGATGGACCCCATTTTCGCGGGGGTGACAATGCAGACACATGTAATAAACTACGCCACTCTATTCGGATGCAATTATATCACATAAATTAAGGACCCAGTATGCCGCAACATAAAAATAATTTAATTTGGATTGATTTGGAGATGACGGGTTTAGATCCCGATCGTGATCGTATTATTGAAATTGCAACCATTGTGACCGATCTGGACTTGAACATTTTAGCAGAAGGGCCTGTGGTTGCTGTTCACCAGCGTGATGAACGTTTAACTGCAATGGATAAATGGAATACGGAGCATCATACACAATCCGGTTTGGTGGCACGCGTTAAAGAGAGCAGCTGTGATGAAGCCTATGCAGAAAAAGTTACGCTAGAATTTTTAAGTGAATGGGTTTCTAAAGGAAAGTCACCCATGGCAGGTAACAGCATCTGTCAAGATCGCCGTTTTTTATATCGTTACATGCCGCAACTCGAACAGTATTTTCATTACCGTAATTTAGATGTCAGCACAGTTAAAGAGTTAGCAAACCGCTGGGCGAAAAAAACCGTACCAGAATTTAAAAAAGAATCTAAACACTTAGCCTTAAGTGATATTAAAGATTCTATCGATGAACTCCTGCATTACCGCAAACACTTTTTTAAAATTTAACTTGCCCTATCATTCTGTGAGTGGATTATCGAGGTTAGATAATTAACGTTTAACCTGCTATGTTACTCCACGACTTGTGCACGAGGGCTAGATTTTTCAAAATTAACTTGCCATGTCACTCCATGGCTTGGCCGTGGGGTCCAGACTGTTAAACCTAAATTCCGCAGTTAAACTCGTTACGAGAGGGGCTAATGTGTTGAATATTAAGGTTATTTTGAATGGGTTGCGACGCAGCCGTACTCACTCGTACGGTGAGGAGCAACCCATTCAAAATAACCTTTAGATTCAGTGCAGTAGCCCCTCGTAGTAGAGTTTAACTGCGGAATTTAGGTTAAAGTGTGCTAATTTAGACTTGAAATGACTTTCACTAAGCGCTTTATAATTTCATCGGCTTCGTTTTGTTGCAAGATTAACGGTGGGAGTAAGCGGATCACATGCGTTTGTGCAGTGTTAAAGAGTAAACCCTGTGCTAAGCCTACTTGCATGAGTGGGCGTGCAGGGCAATCTAACTCGATCCCAATCATTAAGCCGTGGCCGCGTATTTCAATAACGTGTGGATTATTACTAAAAGCTTCTTGTATTCCCTGTATCAGATAGTCGCCCTGGCGTGCTGCATTTTCTATTAAGTTATCTTCATGCAATGTTTCTAACACAGTTAAAGCAACGCGTGACACCATAGGATTGCCACCAAACGTGGTAGCATGTTTACCGGGTTGAAAAAGATTTGAAGCTAGCGGTCCTGTTAAACAAGCACCGATAGGAATGCCATTACCTAATGCTTTGGCACTGGTGACTACGTCCGGTAGAATGTTTTCGTGTTGATAGGCATAGAATTTTCCGGTGCGTCCAATTCCTGTTTGCACTTCATCTAACATCAGTAACCATTCTTGTTGTGTGCATAGATCACGTAAGGCACTTAAGTAACCTTTATGCGGAACGTGGATCCCACCTTCACCTTGAATAGGTTCGATCAATACGGCTGCAATTTCATTTTGGTTTGCTGACAGTGCATGCAATGCATCCAAATCATCAAACGGTACGCGCACAAACCCTTGCACTAACGGTTCAAAACCCGCTTGTGCTTTGCGGCTGGCTGTGGCGGTAAGTGTCGCTAGTGTGCGGCCGTGAAACGAACCTTCCATCACTACAATTTGCGGTGTTTGAAATTCTTTGGTGTGACCGTACAAACGAGCGAGTTTAATAGCTGCCTCATTGGCTTCTGCGCCAGAATTACAAAAAAATGCACGCTGCAATCCTGCATACTGAGTAATAGCAGTTGCTAATTCCTGTTGGTAAGGAATTTCGTAGACATTGGAGGTATGGAGTAATTTTCCTGCTTGCTCTTTGATCACTTGAGTAATGGCAGGATGCGCATGCCCTAAACTGCAAACAGCAATCCCAGAAAGAGCATCTAAGTATTTATTGTTGTCGGTATCCCACAACCAGACGCCTTCACCGTGAGTGAAGGCGACAGGGAGTGGTTGGTAGCATGATAGTAAGTGATCCATTAAGCTAAATTATTGCTCACAAAGTCCCAATTGACCAAAGCCCAGAATGCATCCAAGTATTGAGGACGTTGGTTACGGTAATCGACGTAGTAGGCATGTTCCCACACATCGCAGGTGAGTAAGGCTTGCTGGTTGTCCGTCATGGGGGTGCCCGCATTACTCGTACTCACAATATCCAACTTACCAGATGCATCTTTTATTAGCCAGGCCCAGCCTGAACCAAAGGTTTTGACTGCTGTTTCGGTAAATTTTTGTTTGAAGTCAGCAAACGAACCAAAATGTTGCTTAATCGCATCGGCTATTGTACCCGTGGGTTCACCACCGCCATTGGGCTTGAGGCAATTCCAGTAGAAACTATGATTCCAAATTTGTGCTGCATTATTAAAAATGCCACCTGTGGATGATTTGATGATGTCTTCTAAGGATTTATTTTCAAATTCAGTGCCTGGGATTAAATTATTTAAATTAGTTACATAGGTTCTATGGTGTTTACTGTAGTGATATTGTAGCGTTTCACTTGAGATATGGGGTTCTAAACCGTCTTCAGGATACGGTAAGGGGGGTAATTCAATAGCCATGATGTTCTCCTTTAAAAATTAGATAAAAAGCTATTATGAATTGATTCAGTAAGACGTCAAGGTTAGACTTACAGATTGTTATAAAAGTGGAGGTGTCATGAGTACACGAGATGAAACTATCGCGCTTATCAAGCAACAGCTGGCTGATAATGCAATATTGATTTACATGAAAGGCTCCCCTGATTACCCTCAGTGTGGTTTTTCAGCCAATGCTTGCCAAGCGTTGCGTGCATGTGGTGCGACCTTCGGGTTTGTGGATATCTTACAACAACCGGAGATCCGTCAATACTTACCGGAATATGCCAACTGGCCTACATTTCCTCAACTATACATTGAAGGTGAATTAGTAGGTGGTTGTGATATTATTCTAGAGCTCTATGAGCAAGGTAAACTCAAGGAGATGCTAGCCAAAGTAGCGCAGGGTACTTGATGCTTGCCCAGATGCTGTGAGTTATCGATGGTGTTTACGAGCGCCTTCTTGCACAGAATGTGCGTGCAGAGCCTACAGGGATGTATTCACGGCGTGCCGAGTAAACACCATCGATAACTCACAGACAAATAGTAAAAAATAAGATCATATTACGTTATTATTAAGATGGGAGAGACTTATGTCTGATCAATTTAATGTTTTAGTTGGGCGAAAAGCCCCTGATTTTTGCAGTGTTGCCGTATTGGGTAACGGGGAAATACAAGAAGGTTTTCGTTTATCGGAAGCCACTAAAGATCGTTATGCGCTTCTGGTTTTTTATCCATTGGATTTTACTTTTGTTTGTCCTTCGGAGTTGATTGCTATCGATCATCGCATGCAAGCGTTTGAAGAACGCAACGTTGAAGTGATTGCAATTTCGATTGATTCTCACTTCTCACACCATGCTTGGCGCAATACCCCCATTGATAAAGGCGGTATTGGTCCTGTTAACTACATTATGGTTGCGGATATCAAACACGAAATTTGTCAAAGCTATGGCGTGGAGCACCCGGCCGTTGGGGTAGCCTTTAGAAGTACATTTTTACTTGATAAACAAGGAATAGTGCGGGTTCAGCACGTGAATGATTTACCGATTGGACGTGACATGGATGAATACATACGCTTAATTGATGCATTGCAATTCCATGAGCAACACGGTGAAGTTTGTCCCGCGGGTTGGCAAAAAGGACAAGCCGGAATGAAACCTTCAACCGAAGGTGTTGCAAGTTATCTGGAAAAAAATTCAGAAAAACTATAAGTTTTTTGTTTTTTTTTATAAAAAACGTTGACTTAGTTTACGAGACAGGTTATATCTCT
>Ga0215266_1051_pt1 | contig 10695 bp, 4 predicted proteins | sample JAMX8_100Endo3_H_FD_182616 | JGI IMG/M metagenome (GOLD analysis project Ga0215266, IMG submission 182616) | Enriched cells of freshwater protists from Biology Centre CAS, Ceske Budejovice, Czech Republic - JAMX8_100Endo3_H3 | ecosystem: Environmental > Aquatic > Freshwater > Unclassified ...
CCCTCAAGGCATCTCAACAACTACATGTTTATGGGCAAAGACTTGGGAACTCATAGAAGACTTCTGTCCCTCATTGAAGCAAGAAGTGTTTACATTTCTACCCACTCCTGTATTAGAGACAGTGGAGGTTGCCTCATCTGCGCCGGTGAATCAAGTTACTGGATCCACGGGAGATCAGTTAGTATCGACGGAGCACAACACAAGCACAGTACCACCTCCACAAGTAGCTTTAGGACCAGCTCAAGTCATTACAACAACATTTAAGCCTGAGCGAAATGCAACAATCCAACAATCCAACAATCCAACAACCCAACAAATCAACAAACCAACAAACCAACTAACCAACAAACCAACAATCCAACAAACCAACAAACCAACAATCCAACAAACTAACAAACAGAAAGAATACACAAAAAGAACAAACAAAAAAGAACAAACAAAAAAAGAACACACAAAAAGGCAATAAAGATTCACCAATAAGTCACTGGAATCAGACTGCATAAATTCTTTCATATACGTAAGGATCTTCAACCAAAGTGCACTGAAATCTTCGGCGGGTAAGGTTGTGAGAGTTGTCAAATGTTGCAGGAATACCCGAGATATTAAAACACTTGCTCGATACCTACCAAAAAGCGTGGACCTAAGCAAAACGTCTCATGAATGAAGATACCTTGCTTCAGCAATGGCAGAAAGAACCTCTTTTCTCCCTTTTCGTGTTAAAGGAAGCGTGATTGGTTTCAGCAATTCTTTTGAGAACGGAAACAACACCTAAACCTAGTTAGGCGCACCCATTTGTGTCTATGCTTCTAGGTTCACCTCATGAAAGCAAGTATTCCAGCGTTGTGGTGGTAGTCTACCAAACTCTGGTGACAGAAGTGCTCTTTTTAAATACATCATGGAATGATTTCGAACACTTTGACGCCTAGTGGTCAAAATATAATGATAAAGAATAATCAAAGTTAGTCGAATCAAGCAACCAACGTAAAGAAGACGACAACCAACAGATACGTGAAGATAGAAGGCAAGAGCTTGCAAGCACGTATGAGAAAAGGGTACATACATGTCTCTGCATGATACACAAAGTGCCTGCAAAATAGGTTGCATAGATTCCCAAACTAGCAAAAAATGTAAGAACTTTTCTCGAAGCATCCCAGTGCATATCACGCTCACGCTCTGTAGACTGTAACTCGTACTTTGTTGATCAGACATTGACCCATCAAACAACAGAGGTAACTCCAACATGCGACTCAAGAGTTCTAGAGATGAGATTGACATCTTTTCATCTGCATGGTCACTACATGAAAATGCAATCACCTATGATACAAAAGCATTGAGAACAAATGAGTAAAAACCAAAGAGGGTAAATACTTATAACCAGTTAAATAACATTCACTCATAAGTACTCAAATGCACCACACAAGGCACACGCGTGTCATCACCACCACACAACTTACTCTCAATCTTCATGAAAGTCATACCGATTTCGTTAGCTGAATGAAGTTCAACGGAGATATGTTCATTAACTGATTTGGTCTTGGAGTATGCGCATTTTCTTCTTCCTCTTGCTCACCTGTTTCTACTCCTATCACGCCAACAAAAGAAGTTAAGGCATCAAAGGCTGGTTGTATTGTGCTTGAATAGTCAGCTGCTTGTTCAAAGAACTTTAACAAAACAGTCCAAAACTGAGATGAGAGAGAGCTCCCATCATCGACATGGTCGAACGCAGTAGCCTCCTGGGATACAGTTGATCGCGGATCCATGTTTGTAGGTGAGTCCCCTTCCTTGATAGGTATATTCATGGATGCTATGCACTGTTCGCAGCTAGTTGATGAATCAAAGGCTGATGCATAATGCTGTAAGATGTAAATGGCTGCTGAGGCAATTGTGTCACACATCACAGAAGAAACGGCTGAAGGAAGTTGACTGCTGTCTAACAGCTGTAAGGCGCTGAGAACTTCTCTTCTCATGGAGGAATGTTCTAAAAAGTATATACCTAGAATAGAATTCATTACTGAGGTGCCAGAATAGAATGTGAAGGAGAAAGTGGTGCGGGATAGAGTACATTGTGTTAATAAGCAATAGACAGCCTTTTCTACAAGGAGGCTTGGTGTGCTGCATGTAGTAATGATACTAGAAAAGTGTTCAAAGACAAGTACCCTACACAAGAATAAGTAAGCATTGCAAAAATTGACAGACTGGTGATAGAGTCTAGCACCATAGAACACAGTCACGGTGGAGGTTGGTAGTGTTGGCAGTTGCTTACCAAAACATGCCGATACGATCACTGTTGGTAATTGTTATATATGTGAGTAACTCTAAACAAAATTCTGAAGTGGATTCATTCTTCTCTTGTTCTGCTTTACTGCACAAAATGCAATGAGATCAAGCAACGTCAATATGAACATGCAATAACCACAAACAGATATCATTAAGGTAGTTTACGTCTTTGGAGTAGAATTGGAGTGGGAAGCAAGAATTAATGCTTTCAGGAAGTACATCAAACTATTCAACTGCAGCTCACTAACATTTTGTAAGTCTTTGCTTTGGAAATAAGAAATCATATGTATTAGATAAAGGATCAGCTCTCTCTAAATTGGCTGAACAACAAAAGTGATAAATTAATTCGAAGTCCTTACCTACTCCTCTCGATAATCTCTTTGATTTTACAGTGTGAAACACAGGATAAGAATACTCTGCGTGCCTGTATATGAAGTTTAGAGTTTATATCAGGACTTATATTGGTAATACCTCAACCACGTGTTCATTCGGTTCAGTTTCTACAGGCTCGTAGGTAAACCATTGACCAAAAGATGACAATAAGGACGGGTGGTCATCTTCCGTTTTCTGTTCTGCTTGCAACATTAGCACTGTTAAAGATTTTTCTAACTTTATCCACACATTTCTGCACCTCCAAAACACAAGCAAACAAACAAACAAACACACCACATATATAGTATACCAAAAGATACGGTACGAAGAAGATAGATACCGATAGACTGTGGCGGTAGTAGTTTAAAATCTGGAAGTTCAAAAATAGAATCAAGCAAGTCTAAGTGATTCAACGTCAATAAGATATAGATCATCTAAATAGCAACATGAGCCAGTGACAAATGAAACTCCAAGGTGATATGAAAAACATAATCGAATTTTTTTTTTAACAGTAGGGCAGAATTGAAGGTGGTATTGGTTACTTACATTTCTCCAGCCTTCTCTTAGATAGTCTCCATGTTTCCGTATAATATCAAAGACAGTAACCGTAGCTAGTTGTGTTTTCTTATTTCCTACACGCGAGCGTAAACAAGAAACGAATTTTATTATCGATCTTCAAACCTAGGCCTCAATAATCACAACTCTCTCTTTCTCTCCATGATCTCTGGCTATGAACCAAACTAGCTGATCTCTCTCTTTCTTAGCCAGCTGCCACGCTAGCTGCCACGCTGACGGTGTCTATGACCTCTGGTTACGGAACAAACTAACTGATCTCTCTCGCTCTCTTTCTTTCTCTCGCTTATGAGGACCACCAACTCCCAACCTAAGTTATCAATAATCACATAAATTTTCTCTTTGTCTCGGCTTCCCTGCTGTGTCCTTGTCCACTATGCTGTCCAGAACCTCTGGCTATGAACCAAACTAATTGGTCTCTCCCGATTTAATGAGCACCACCAACTGCCAAACCTAAGCTGTCTCTCGACTGTTTGCTGTGTCCTTGTCCCACTGCTTAAGAAATTCATTTTTTACTGCTTTCACTCTCTGGATCTCTACTCACAACGTGCAACACAGCATGTAAAGCTTACTTCCAAAGGTTAAAATGAACTCTTCTGAACCGGTTTCAAGCTGTAGTAAATGACTAAACTTACAAAGCGTTACAACCAGGTTATCAAACACTTCGGGTAAATTATAGCGCGCACAAATTTCTGCACAGAGGTGAAACCCCTCCAAGGTATTTGCAAGAACTCCATCGTCAAACGTTGACTCAAAGACTGTGACAAGCCACAAAGAATTACATAATTTATCAATCAAGAAGACCATAGACATGTATACACACAGAAAAAGAAGTTCAAAATTAAGCGTCAAACCATACCATAATTTATGTGTGTGTGTTGTGTGCAACTATACCGACAGAAACAGCAGCTACAATGTGCCCTTTCACAACGGAGAAGATCTCTTCATCAAATTCTGATGTATGCAGCGTTTTAAAAGTAAGACCTTCATTTTCTTCCAGCAGATTCTAAACCCCACAACAATAAGTGTAAAAAGTGTGTGCGTTTGTGTGTGTTTGTGTGTTTGCGTGTTTGTGTGTGTTTGTGTGTTTGTGTGTTTGTGTGTTTGTGTGTTTGCTGTGTGTTTGTGTGTGTGTGTTTGTTGTGTGCTTGCTGAAGCCGTGAGTATACCTCCCAAAATGCTGAAGTCATATCACGAATATCAGGAAACCGTTGTGGTATTACAATTTCTTTTGTAGTGATAGAATGGAAAATATCAACCAACAACTACGAGATATTAATATCGTACACGTATCGCCAACCGACCCAGTCACGCAACAAAAAAAAATTGTAAATAAAAAACAGGAGCAAACCTCTTCAGGTAAATCCTGACCATCATTGATACCAGAGACCTGACGAAAGTACTGAGCCTGAGTCATTTTATTCTACAAAATCCGACATCAGAACAAGCCAACTAAGTAAACTAAAGGGTGGGGCGTACTTTCACTTTATCATTGTACCGATCTACATTTAGCATGACAATAGAATAGAGTAACACATAGATAGCATCTGCATTGGCAAAAGGGCCCGGGTTCTTGGTAAAGTAGATATCTGCAAACTGTTACAACAGAAGAAGAAGTAATAATGACATAGAAGGCGAATGCCGACAGTGGTTTATAAGTCTATGATTCCTACATGTTCTGTGGCTTTTCTTCATTAGATAGATAAATGTCATAAACAAGAGTAAGTGTTTTTGAGTTGTCACCTGCATACACCTCCAGAATCCGACTAATGACCTGAGCCTCTCCAGGTAAACGAAAGCTTTGTAAAAAGGCACGTAGTGTCTCAAGAAATGATGAAGATAATAAGTCAAAGCTGTTGATGAATTCTTTCAGGACCTGCAGGGTAGAGATTTTAGTAACTAGCTAAGTCAATACGCGGGAATTTTCATAGTGTCAATCGCAATTTACCCACTAACTTCTGCGTCCTATTCTACTTCTCTTTACAATCCAACTTCTTTCTTTCTTTCACTCTTTCTTTCTCAACATCCAGCGCGCTCTCTCTCTCTCTCTCTCTTGCCAGCTGTCACGCTGACTGTGTCTATGACCGATGGTTACGAAACAAACTAGCTGATCTCTCTGTCACAACCGACTTCCGAACCTAAGCCGTCGACAATCACACACACACACACACACACACCATACACCACACACCACACACCACACAAATAGCTCTTGTCAACTGCCACACTGAATATGTCCATGACCTCTTACGAAACAAACTAACCGACCTCTCTCTATCTCTTGTGGCAATGGGCACGACCGACTTTCGATCCTATAACCACATACATTTTCTTTTTTCTCTCTCGCTCCATCATTCCCACTAACTCATTGAGCACTTTTCTTTTCATAACTGTAGAATGAGATGTTAGACTTACAGCTATGTTGAACTCATCTGGTTTTCCAATATATTCTCCAACCATGGTAGGATCAAGAAATGGGGTGTTTCGTAAAAAAAGTGCGACAGCAGTAGCATCAAGGCTGTCACCCTCGAAGTATCCTTGTTCTAAGATCTTGTCAAACTTTTTTGAAAACAAAGAACAAACCCTGAAGGAAAGCGACACCCTCTTTAGGCTTCTTGTTGAACTTTTCAGCACTTTGGTGTAGCAACTTCTTTAGTTCCCGTTCAGATTTGATACTCTCAACACCAACTTCGTCTTCAGGCCCCTAAAGTAATGTTAAATCAAGCCTCAAATCAGCAGTTTAGTTACCTGAGATTCCACGGCATCTGGATGAATACGATACGCTATATCTTGAACAACAGCTAGTAGCCCTTCAAGTGCAAGGAGATGAAGCGTATAGAGCTGACCATTTACTGGAAATGCATGCTAATTGAACAAATTAGAATATAATGAAGTGTCACAAGAACAAGGGGGCGCGTATGCAAACATACCTACACATACATACATAAACACACACCTAAGCATACATACATAAACACACACCTAAGCATACATACACAAAGAGAGTGTTTGTGTGATTAGTTAGCTGCCTATATGTAACTACCTACAGACAAAGAAGGTGATAGTTTTAGGTGTACGAGTTGTATGATGAAGGTTTGTACTTGATAAAGAAACTCGCAAAACGATTCGAAAAGATCAGCACCATTGAGTGAACAGTCATAATTAATAAACAGCTCCAACATAAACCATTTCTGCTTTGCAAACTCTACTAATGTCTCCAAACACAACTCTGACTTTTCGTACCTAAATTATGAGAAGAAATGGTTAAGATCGGAGCTTGCATTTTTTCATGTGCAAAAAAAAAGCATTGAAGGAATAAGCATATACCCTTCCTGCGCTTGTAGGACCGATAACAACACTTTAAAGAAGTATTGCAGTTGTAAGGTTAATTGAGAGCTCATGTATGAGAAGAGATGTACACTAGAAAATATCATTGAGAACGGAATCGGAATCGAGTACACCAAAAATGGGAATGAAGATACAAATACACACCAACATATGTTAATCTTCCACGAGTAATGAACCCACACTAACATACGAAGTCACGTATTCGACATCCATTAATTTGCAGTGGTAGATAGATACGCAATACGTAAGGTGTGATTTAATAAATATAAGTTTGGCGTATTTAAGTTCTCCACCAGCATGCGGCACATATCGTCTTTCACAATTTGTAGCAACCGCGGAGATCTATTCAGATGATGAGTTACAGAAAAGAAAGCTTCTGTAAATTTAGAAAAAATTTACAAATATATTTATAGGTGTGGGAGGTGTACGTGTGAGTGTGTATTGTGAATGTGAATTAGTGTGGAAGTCTTAATAGCAACCGTTCCAACAATGGACAGAATCGTGCAGTTAAAGAAACCAAAAGTCGTAACCCAATCAAGGTTGTGTACTCCTTGTCTTTTGTATGTTTACCTAACAGACATATTAGTATCATAGAGTATAAAACCGGGTAAGTTACTAAGATGGCATAAATAGGACAGAGAGAGATCAGTTAGTTTGTTCCGTAACCAGAGGTCATAGACACCGTCAGCGTGGCAGCTAGCGTGGCAGCTGGCTAAGAAAGAGAGAGATCAGCTAGTTTGGTTCATAGCCAGAGATCATGGAGAGAAAGAGAGAGTTGTGATTATTGAGGCCTAGGTTTGAAGATCGATAATAAAATTCGTTTCTTGTTTACGCTCGCGTGTAGGAAATAAGAAAACACAACTAGCTACGGTTACTGTCTTTGATATTATACGGAAACATGGAGACTATCTAAGAGAAGGCTGGAGAAATGTAAGTAACCAATACCACCTTCAATTCTGCCCTACTGTTAAAAAAAAAATTCGATTATGTTTTTCATATCACCTTGGAGTTTCATTTGTCACTGGCTCATGTTGCTATTTAGATGATCTATATCTTATTGACGTTGAATCACTTAGACTTGCTTGATTCTATTTTTGAACTTCCAGATTTTAAACTACTACCGCCACAGTCTATCGGTATCTATCTTCTTCGTACCGTATCTTTTGGTATACTATATATGTGGTGTGTTTGTTTGTTTGTTTGCTTGTGTTTTGGAGGTGCAGAAATGTGTGGATAAAGTTAGAAAAATCTTTAACAGTGCTAATGTTGCAAGCAGAACAGAAAACGGAAGATGACCACCCGTCCTTATTGTCATCTTTTGGTCAATGGTTTACCTACGAGCCTGTAGAAACTGAACCGAATGAACACGTGGTTGAGGTATTACCAATATAAGTCCTGATATAAACTCTAAACTTCATATACAGGCACGCAGAGTATTCTTATCCTGTGTTTCACACTGTAAAATCAAAGAGATTATCGAGAGGAGTAGGTAAGGACTTCGAATTAATTTATCACTTTTGTTGTTCAGCCAATTTAGAGAGAGCTGATCCTTTATCTAATACATATGATTTCTTATTTCCAAAGCAAAGACTTACAAAATGTTAGTGAGCTGCAGTTGAATAGTTTGATGTACTTCCTGAAAGCATTAATTCTTGCTTCCCACTCCAATTCTACTCCAAAGACGTAAACTACCTTAATGATATCTGTTTGTGGTTATTGCATGTTCATATTGACGTTGCTTGATCTCATTGCATTTTGTGCAGTAAAGCAGAACAAGAGAAGAATGAATCCACTTCAGAATTTTGTTTAGAGTTACTCACATATATAACAATTACCAACAGTGATCGTATCGGCATGTTTTGGTAAGCAACTGCCAACACTACCAACCTCCACCGTGACTGTGTTCTATGGTGCTAGACTCTATCACCAGTCTGTCAATTTTTGCAATGCTTACTTATTCTTGTGTAGGGTACTTGTCTTTGAACACTTTTCTAGTATCATTACTACATGCAGCACACCAAGCCTCCTTGTAGAAAAGGCTGTCTATTGCTTATTAACACAATGTACTCTATCCCGCACCACTTTCTCCTTCACATTCTATTCTGGCACCTCAGTAATGAATTCTATTCTAGGTATATACTTTTTAGAACATTCCTCCATGAGAAGAGAAGTTCTCAGCGCCTTACAGCTGTTAGACAGCAGTCAACTTCCTTCAGCCGTTTCTTCTGTGATGTGTGACACAATTGCCTCAGCAGCCATTTACATCTTACAGCATTATGCATCAGCCTTTGATTCATCAACTAGCTGCGAACAGTGCATAGCATCCATGAATATACCTATCAAGGAAGGGGACTCACCTACAAACATGGATCCGCGATCAACTGTATCCCAGGAGGCTACTGCGTTCGACCATGTCGATGATGGGAGCTCTCTCTCATCTCAGTTTTGGACTGTTTTGTTAAAGTTCTTTGAACAAGCAGCTGACTATTCAAGCACAATACAACCAGCCTTTGATGCCTTAACTTCTTTTGTTGGCGTGATAGGAGTAGAAACAGGTGAGCAAGAGGAAGAAGAAAATGCGCATACTCCAAGACCAAATCAGTTAATGAACATATCTCCGTTGAACTTCATTCAGCTAACGAAATCGGTATGACTTTCATGAAGATTGAGAGTAAGTTGTGTGGTGGTGATGACACGCGTGTGCCTTGTGTGGTGCATTTGAGTACTTATGAGTGAATGTTATTTAACTGGTTATAAGTATTTACCCTCTTTGGTTTTTACTCATTTGTTCTCAATGCTTTTGTATCATAGGTGATTGCATTTTCATGTAGTGACCATGCAGATGAAAAGATGTCAATCTCATCTCTAGAACTCTTGAGTCGCATGTTGGAGTTACCTCTGTTGTTTGATGGGTCAATGTCTGATCAACAAAGTACGAGTTACAGTCTACAGAGCGTGAGCGTGATATGCACTGGGATGCTTCGAGAAAAGTTCTTACATTTTTTGCTAGTTTGGGAATCTATGCAACCTATTTTGCAGGCACTTTGTGTATCATGCAGAGACATGTATGTACCCTTTTCTCATACGTGCTTGCAAGCTCTTGCCTTCTATCTTCACGTATCTGTTGGTTGTCGTCTTCTTTACGTTGGTTGCTTGATTCGACTAACTTTGATTATTCTTTATCATTATATTTTGACCACTAGGCGTCAAAGTGTTCGAAATCATTCCATGATGTATTTAAAAAGAGCACTTCTGTCACCAGAGTTTGGTAGACTACCACCACAACGCTGGAATACTTGCTTTCATGAGGTGAACCTAGAAGCATAGACACAAATGGGTGCGCCTAACTAGGTTTAGGTGTTGTTTCCGTTCTCAAAAGAATTGCTGAAACCAATCACGCTTCCTTTAACACGAAAAGGGAGAAAAGAGGTTCTTTCTGCCATTGCTGAAGCAAGGTATCTTCATTCATGAGACGTTTTGCTTAGGTCCACGCTTTTTGGTAGGTATCGAGCAAGTGTTTTAATATCTCGGGTATTCCTGCAACATTTGACAACTCTCACAACCTTACCCGCCGAAGATTTCAGTGCACTTTGGTTGAAGATCCTTACGTATATGAAAGAATTTATGCAGTCTGATTCCAGTGACTTATTGGTGAATCTTTATTGCCTTTTTGTGTGTTCTTTTTTTGTTTGTTCTTTTTTGTTTGTTCTTTTTGTGTATTCTTTCTGTTTGTTAGTTTGTTGGATTGTTGGTTTGTTGGTTTGTTGGATTGTTGGTTTGTTGGTTAGTTGGTTTGTTGGTTTGTTGATTTGTTGGGTTGTTGGATTGTTGGATTGTTGGATTGTTGCATTTCGCTCAGGCTTAAATGTTGTTGTAATGACTTGAGCTGGTCCTAAAGCTACTTGTGGAGGTGGTACTGTGCTTGTGTTGTGCTCCGTCGATACTAACTGATCTCCCGTGGATCCAGTAACTTGATTCACCGGCGCAGATGAGGCAACCTCCACTGTCTCTAATACAGGAGTGGGTAGAAATGTAAACACTTCTTGCTTCAATGAGGGACAGAAGTCTTCTATGAGTTCCCAAGTCTTTGCCCATAAACATGTAGTTGTTGAGATGCCTTGAGGG
>Ga0215266_1054_pt1 | contig 10410 bp, 8 predicted proteins | sample JAMX8_100Endo3_H_FD_182616 | JGI IMG/M metagenome (GOLD analysis project Ga0215266, IMG submission 182616) | Enriched cells of freshwater protists from Biology Centre CAS, Ceske Budejovice, Czech Republic - JAMX8_100Endo3_H3 | ecosystem: Environmental > Aquatic > Freshwater > Unclassified ...
TAATGAATAACACGGAAGGTGGTGAACTTTCACAGCAAACATCGTCCTACGATAAAACTTCTATTGCTAACATAACCTCACCTACCCCCAAGTCCGTTGTGCAACCCAGTACTGCAGCCCCATCAAGCCCAAATGACCAGGGAGATGACGGACCTATAACCGAAGTTGATGGATGTGTAAGCACTCTTCTGTCATACTGCGCGTCTTACCGATGTTTAGTTTTATAATAGTCGTGGATATGAAATCTGTGGACAATCAAACCAACATTCAAAACCTTGTCAACGAATTGGGCGTTGTCCATTTCATGGAGGCAGTAAAAAAGGAGGAGCACCGAAAAAGAAACGAAATCCTCCCATCAAAAAATGTAAGTTTCATTTAGTTTCTTCCATTTAACTTGTTTTTCAGCTCCATACAAACAAGGGTGGACTAAAGATGAGCACATTCGATTTCTGAATGGACTTCAACTACACGGAAAAGGTGCATGGAAAGAAATTGCAATGATTGTAAATACAAGAACACCTACACAGATTCAAAGTCACGCACAGAAGTATTACCTTCGACAAAAGCAAGATGTGAAAAACAAGCGAAGTATACACGATATAACCCTGGAAGATCTAAGTGAAATGGTACTGTTTCCTATTTTGTTTGTCTTTTCATCTCACCAAACGATTTAGCAAAGCAACGCACACGTTCCGGTAATGACGAGTCCTCAGGCACCGCAATCTCTGGTTGGCATGAACCAAAGACCTGTGAGTAATTACGCATATGGGTCATTGTTGCCTCTTCAGAATTACCCACCATATCCGCCTCAGAATGGCAATGACCAGTTCAGTTAAGTTTCTTCTCATTCCTTTTCCTTGGCAATTAACTAACGCCTAATTAGACTTTTCTCCTCTCTATCCTAGTCATCTCCAGCAACAGTCCCAACAACAGCAATCGCAACAACACCAACAACACCAACAACACCAACAACACCAACAACACCAACAACACCAACAGCAGCAACAATCACACACCCCCGCACCACAGCAACAATCACATACCCCCGCACCACAGCAACAGCAACAGCAACAGCAACAACAGCAGCAACAACAGCAACAGCAACAGACACCAAACTTTCAGTCAATGACCCATTTCCCATCAACAGGCAATAATATTCCACTTCCTCCTCCTTCATCCTTTTCTTCATATTCTGCACCGTGGTTTACACAAAATCACCCTTACGGTTCATCATCTCAGGCGTACCGGCCAGACCTTCCCAAGGTTGGTCTGAATCAAGATTTCGCCAGCTCCCTTCAAAGTAATTCTCTTGCCTTAGGGTCTATACCTACGTTAGTACCAGATAATGCCCGACAGCTAATTGACATAAACCATCGGCAACATGACTCAAAAAAGGATCATCATGATATCTCGGAGAAGAGGTCAATATACTCAGACATGGGTATGTTTGGATCAGGTACAGACCGAGTTAGGCAACAAGAAGATGTTAACCTTGCCCCTGACCTTCAGCAATACTATGAAGGTAACTAGATTTTCCAATACCTGGATATAAAGCATTTATACAGCATTTATACACTGATATAATATATAATATGATCATAAATCAATATAACACAATGATGTCACAAGTTGTTTTTTTTTTTCTGTAATGCAATTCGTTTGAATCTTATTTATAATATTGTATTACATATGACATCATCATGATGAAATTATGATGTAAGCAAAAAATGGTTGTCAGCTCAATCAATCATCAATCTTTTTTCAAATAACCGAGCATATTAAGTTTCACGACTTCAACAAATTGTCTGTCTTTCCATTACTCCTAAATGAACCCCCTTCCCCCCTTAAATTTTTCGCGGATCTTTATATTTTCTTCCTACCAGTGTTTTAACTGTTCTTTAGCCTGAAGATTATGGATAAGCACTTTTTTCGTTTTAAGTTCGTCATATCAGTTTATTAAATATTTCCTCCTCCATCTCTACCGGCTCCAACATTTTGCTTTGCTGAAGTTCTTCGGGGAGTTAGAAGTTGTCAGGGCTTGAACATTTCTTAAGTAAAAGTAGCTGAACTAAAAACCAAGAAAGAGGAATAAGAACAATGGGATACTACAGTAAGAAATTCAACTCAACTTGGCTCCCTAAACTGTGCTTGTTAAATTAAATATAGGTACAAAACATTCCAAACTACAAGAAGAAGCAATTGATTTTATCAGATGGGAGTATATTTATTGATCGAGACCCCCGTTTTATTTATTGAGGTCCTTACATTGTTGAGGGGTCAACGCCCTGTATTCGAGATAAACCCGGACTTATTACAGGAGGTTACAATTCTATAGAATGCATTATGTAGTAATCAGCACTCTAGTAGTCAAGACTTTTGTAAAGGAATAGCGAGTATGCTCAGTTAAAGGAACCATAATATCTCTCATATTGTTCAAAGTAGCAAAGTATGGAAGAGGCAATCAAGGTTGAAATCACTTATTGTAGAAGTCGTAGGTGAGTATCTTGACACCGATTGGTCGGACGGCTCGCCTAGGCCTTTAATATCACAGGCATTTTGTTGTTTTCTCTCTCTCTCTTGCTTTTGCCAGCTGCCACGCTGACTGTGTCTATGACCTCTGGTTACGAAACAAACTAACTGATCTCTCTCTCTTGCTTTGCAAGCTGCCACGCTGACTGTGTCTATGACCTCTGGTTACAAAACAAACTAACTGATCTATCTCTCTTGCCAGCTACCACGCTGATTGTGTCCATGACCTCTGGTTACAAAACAAGCTAACTGATCTCTATTTTAAGTGTAAATAAACCCCAGGTGAAACGCCGTTACAACAAACTAACTGATCTCTATTTTAAGTGTAAATAAACCCCTTTCCATAAACATCTACTTCGAGTCAGAGGATAAAGTCGGGGTGGAAACTGGCCAGACTGAGCAGTTAGTTTGTTTCAAGAGGGAGACTTGGTGATTATAGACTGGTAGTAATTAGAAGACATACATAAGAAATAGACATTAATTCCTGTGGTCAGGATAATCCAAAACAAATACTGTAGCAGTTGGATTTTCTGGCCACATACTTAAATATCACACCCTAAAATACTACTTAAAGATCACACCCTAAAATACTTCGAGTTTCAGCAGAAGTTGCTGGAGATCTGCCAACCTCTTGCGCTAACTTAACAAGTGCGTCTACAAGTTGACCACTACTTTGAGCTCTTTTCCCATTCGGTAAGTAAAAGGTATCCTCAAGACCAGTTCTTACATTTCCACCTAACTCTAAACATCGCCTGTGTAACGGCCATACCTCTTCCCTACCAATGGCGATAACCTGCCATTCAGTGCTAATACTTCCTTCATTAGTGGTAGGAAGCTCAGATAATAGAAGTGGCAACCATTCTGGTTTAGCAGGCATACCACTTGCAACGCCTGTTGTAGCATAAGAAATAAAGTCACTAGGTAGTTTGCAAGATGGTACACATAGAAACAAACGCAGGGAACCAAACCCATGACAAGTGAAATATTAAATGGGCTGCCTTTGGTCAAAACACCAACTTCCTGATACATCTTGATACTCCTAACAATACCTGTATCAAAGCACCTTCAAAAGCTTGTGAGGAATTCTTTCTTGAGTTTTCTTTATGGAGGGGGGATGTCTTACTCACATTCAGGCACTATGCCTAGACGATTCATAGACTTAATCATCTTTGTAATTTTTTCAACGTTGTTATCAAACAGCATTGGACGCCAAGCCCATTCTCCTTTTGAAGTAGTCTAGAGTTGATGAAACAATATATATATATATATATATAAGTTAACACTAAGGTTTAATAAACACTCCTACAAAAGGATAGGTCATACCCTTAAGTAATTTAAGCTCCCTGCATTCATCGCAGCTATTTCAGGTCGCACCTTTTCCAAGCAGGATATAGGCCCATCTGTGTAAAACATTTGAATCCCAGTGAGTGAATGCGAATGAATGTGTATGTATGTGTGTAGCTGTCCTTGACTGTGTGAATAGCTCAGTTGGTGAGTGCGCAGGAGCAATACAAACCAGTAGGTCCAAGTGGCCCTCCACCCAAAGGACCTTCTACTGCGAGAGTACCAGTACTACTGTTAACTAAAACTTAAGTCAGCTCTTTGGACCATGTACTGAGACTGCAGAAAGTGAAAATGAAAGTGATAATAAAAACAAGGGCTAGTAACGAAGTGGTTGAAAGTGAAAGAGAGGGTGCATGGACTAAATTCTTCACACTTCCTCATAAAATATACTGTCAATCACCAATAAAGAGTGCAAAGAGTACTTAATATTTCAGGAACGCGCTGGCGGATGGCTTCCACACAATCGTTAGCTACTTCTGGATCCCACGAGGGAAGATGCCCTTTACCCTCCCTTTGATCTCGATAATGAATGTGCACCACTGTTGCACCAGCATCGAAAGCCTTCAAAAGAAAAAAGGTTATATTTATTTTAGGCTATGGAGAAAGAAACATATTCTCTAACGAGAATAATAAAGAACAACCTCCTCAGCAGCAATTGCCATCTCTGTTGGAGTAACCGGGATACTGAACTTTTTTGGGTCTGTGAACACTCCATTCAGAGCTGCAGTTACGACAACTTTGTCAGTATCTCGCTTTTGACATTTTTGAACCAGGTTATGCACACATGCTGATGAATGAAAAGAGCAAGGGAGCGAGTACCGAATGCATGAGCGAATACTAGCTTGGTAGCTGCAATGGACGTTACAAAACCACATTACTGTATAACTATGTGCAGCAATTCACATACAAAAGTTCCGTGGATTGTTAACCACTTAAGTATAAAATTTAAATTTTCATCATCCAAGTGGGGGATGCCCAGAACAAGTCAATGGAGAAGAAGAAACGGGGAAAGGAAAAGGGCGAACGGGGAACTGACAAGAGAGAACGGGGAACTGACAAGAGAGAACGGGGAACGGAGAAGGAGAAACGGGAACTGACAAGGGTGAAAGAGGAACTGATAAGGGTGAACGGGAACCTGACAAGGGAGAATGGGGAAGCTGCATAAACAAAACATTTAAGCTATTATTTAGGTTATATGCATTGATCTGGACTCATCAGTACCATGAAAATAAAGACGTCGATTTAAAGATATATAGAATAAAGTTCAAAAGGTTCATATAGAGTGTATTAGAACTTTGTTCTTTACTACAAAAAACTTTAATAATAGTACGTTAAACGTACGTGTATGAGTTTTACTGTAGCTACGACTGGCGATGGAACAAGGTAATCACTTTGGTTCTTTTCTAGGTCATTCATCACAACTTAAGGTAACTTGCTTGCTTGGTATTAAAATTGAGCTTCAAAGAAGTTTACAGCCAGTTGCTAGCTTGAAGCATTAAGTATCCAATCTGCCACAGCACCAAGAAACCGAGATCCACTCTTGGTACTATGAGTATTGGTGCTATGAGTAGTTGCACTACCCTTGTTCATATTCTGATATTGACACCGTTTACCACCTAAAGGAAGATTTAAAGGATTATCAAAAATGTTTTCTGCCAGTAGACTCGTGTCTGGGTGTATCAACAGCTGGAGAAATTGTTTAAATGATATTTCTGAATCAAAATATGACACGTACAGGTAATACAGAGCGTTTGTGACACCTGATTTGTTTGATGAAGCTAATTTTACATATGGGCTACGAGTATTGTTTGCGTAGGTGGCCCGCACTTCAACTACCTTCTTAAGAAATTCATCCTCAATGTAATACACAGAGCAACGAAGGCGAATCTTGGTAATGTGGTACAAATCATCCATGAGATATTTAAGCACTTCTCGAAAAAACAAGGTGAAAGGTCGGCACCACGTGATTTTCTCCTGAGTGATCAGCAATTCCACTCGTGAAAGTGATGAGAATGGCGACGAAAGTGTGTTTACGTATGATGTGCTGAGAGGAACAATAGAAAAGGGAAGGAGCGTTGGTGATGATGACGATGATGAGTCAGATGCAACTTTTCGTCTTTTTTGTGGAGGGGGTGAACTGGAATCTTCTGAATGATTTGGAATGGTTGATACTTTCAAGTGTCTTGGAATATCTAATTTGGCTATTTCTAATGTAAGTATAGATAATACTTGTTGAATTTCTATCTGTGTGGTGAAGTGTGAGAGAACTTGATCAGAGAACCGTGAGATGATAGCTTCGTTTTGAATTGTGTTCTTGCGTCTCCTTAACATTTCATCCATGTGCTCTTTTGAGTTTTTTGTCTGTTCCGCTTCATAAGGATAAACACTCGATGGATCACCATTTTCAAACGGGAAAAAGTCAAGCTGATTGGAGGTTAAAATTTGACAGGCACACTTGAGATTACACATCACTTTAGACTCTATCTCAGCTATTTCATTAGATTTCAAGTACAAGCCCGACTTCGTAATTAGAGGGCCTTGCGTTTCCATGTGACAGAAATTTACCGTGTGTTTGTCCATTCCGTCATCAGCGTCAGACCCCACTTTTTGAATAACAAGTCCTCCATACTTGAGAAAAATGAAAGAATCGTGAATTGAGAGATTACGACTTGTCTTTTCAAGTACAATTGTGAAAGAAGTCAAGTCATTAGAATACGTACCACGTGGGAGGCGAGCTTCAATGTCCACCGAAGCAATCAGGGGTAATTGACCCGTTTTGGTATCAATTAAGACCTCAAATATGAAAAGACCTGAATCTGGAAATCTACGCATTTTTCGCTCTAATGGGTAATAATGCCTCCAAGTTATTGATGGAGCACCAATGATACAGTCCCCATGAACAAACTTGAAGATGAAGCCACTGTCGTGTTTTAATGTAAGTTGCAACAGTTTTGCTCTGGATGCAGCTCGAAAACATTGCAAAGTGTTTGAATCAAGCCTTTGTTGCTGTTGAAGTAACCATTCCGAAACTATAGTCAAGGTGTTGTAGTAAGGTGCTTCTATTTTTAGGTAGTCATACAACAAGTGGTTCCAATGTTTACAAACCAGGCGAAATACAAACCGTTCAGACGTAGATGAAAAAACAAAATCAAAGATAATCTTAAAAACATGAGGGGGTAAAAGGTTGATTAAGCACTCCATTTAAGTTGTAAGTGGTAGATTACCAAGTCACGAAATCACTTTATTTAACAAAATGTAAATAAAGAACTAAACAAACATGAGGTAGTAAAAATAAGTTTATGACACGAAATGACTTTTACCAATACAAATGTGGAAGCTATTTTTAGAAAAGTCATTACCTGACTGCAAAAAACGGATTCCATTTCTCTAATTTTGGAATCTATCATTCCCGAATAAGTAATATCCGTTAGTTATTTAAAGCCTTTCTTATCTATCTTATCTATCTTATCTATCTTACTATCTTATCGATCTTATCTATCTTATCTATCTTATCTATATTATCTATCTTCTCTATCTTATCTAATCTAGCTTATCTATATTATCTAATCTATCTTATCTATCTTATCTATCTTATCTATCTTATCTATCCGATCTATCTTATCTCTCTTTCCTAGCTTATCTATCTTATGTGGTTTCAACCTATATAGATTTGATATGTGTAAATGAAAAATAAATCACAAAAGAGAAAGCAAAAGATCTTCTCAATGTCTTCCTCCTCGACACCTTCCTCTACATCTTCCTCGACATCTTCCACGACACTTTTTCTTCGTCTTCCTCGACATCTTCTCTTCAACTCTTCCACCAACACACCTTCCAATTCTTCCTCTAATTCCTGATTCTCTGAGTTGAGCCTTGCTGAAATTCAACATCGCTATCCTCTTCGAGCTCCAAATCTTCAGCTTACACCGTGTAAGCCATAGTATGTACTTTCGATTGGTATTGAGAATTCATTTTCTTAACGATAAAGTGCGTCAGCCATAAGCAGAACCTGTTTCATCTCTTTACAGTCATGAACACGAACCATATCTATTAATGAAGAAATACAGGTCGTGACACACACAGCAGTTCCCATTTGTCTGTCTTTTGGGGTATCTACTTTGGTGATATTTCCAATGAATCGTTTCCTAGAAGGCCCAACAAGTAAAGGGTATTTACTATGACTTAAACATTGCAGGTTACTGAGCTTCTGAAGTATCTCTATGTTCTGTTGTTGATTCTTTGCAAATCCAATACCTGGATCCAGTATGATTTGCCAACGATAGATACCGGCATTGAGTGCCTTTTGAGCACGTTCTAGTAGAAGGATTCTTACTTCGGATAGTAAGTTCTGGTAAGTAGTAAGCTGATTCATAGTCTTTGGTGTACCTCTCATATGCATCAATACAATAGGACAGTGGAACTTTTGTATCACTGAGAACATGTTTTCATCAAACATACCTGCTGTAACATCATTAACCATGTTCGCACCAGCCAATAAACTACTTTCAGCAACACTGCTTCGAAAAGTGTCGACACTAATGAGTGTGGATATTCCTCTCTCACGTATAGCTTTAATGACTGGAACTACTCTGGATTTCTCCTCTTCTTCGTCAACCAAGTCAGCATTTGGCCGAGTAGATTGACCACCAATGTCAATAATATCACAGCCAGCTGCTGTCATTTCTTGAGCACGTTTCACCGCTTCTTCTATATTGTTAAACTCACCTCCATCTGAGAAGGAGTCAGGTGTCGTATTTAATATACCCATTAAATGTGTTTTGGGACTCTTCTTATATGCAGATGACACTGGTAGGAAGGTATCTGAAAAGGATGTACAACTCACAGTCTGTCCCGTGACTGTTGATGCTAGGTCTGCACACTCAAGGATAGAAGTCATTGGTAGTACTCTTTGTAAACTGGTGCCAGATGAAGAAGATAAAAGAGTTCGAAATAGGTCTGTTACACTTCTATGTAGCACGGGATGAACAAAAGAAGCAGCAGAAGGTATATCATGTAGTGGCTCAAGTACAAACAACCTTTCTTGAAGCAGCGGGTGTGGGATTGTAAGACTAGCTGTTTTCCACACAATACTGTCATAGAAAAGGATATCAATGTCAATGCATCTTGGTCCTTTATCAATGACCCTTGCAGTTACCCGCCCTAGAGACCGTTCAATTTCCTTACATTTCAACAGAAGTGCATCTGGAGGCAGCACGGTCATAACTTCAATACAGCAGTTTAAGAATTGAGGCTGATTAGCAACGTACATAGGTTCAGAGTGATACATGAAAGAGGTGTTAGTAACTTGACCAAGGGAAGATAAACGTTTACAGGCCTCAGCAATCTTTTTAGCTCTATCTCCAAGGTTAGACCCAAGCGATAAAAACACTCTATGTAGCTCTCCTGCATCCTCAGTCTGTTTTCCTAGCTGATGGAGATGCTGCTCCAAGGCCTCTCTTTCTTGTTGTTTCAGGAAATGAGCCCTATTTCGGGATATTTCGACGGATGGACATCTAATGATAGATGTTAGCTACGAAGAACGATATAGAACGTACTTGGCCAACGTAAGAGCACCAGGCTTATCCACTCGGACCTTCACAGAGTGAACCTTCTCTGCAAAGTCCACATGAAAAAGGCATAAGTGTGCAATCCCAGACGCAAGTCTTTCAAGAGTATATGCTTTCTCTTCTTCGACAAATGCAAGTACCTTCTTCGATACGGTGGAGTAGTTAAGTGTGTCAGAAATGGAGTCAGTTTCACCACAACGCTGTAAATCACAATGAAGAGTTAAGTTGATCACTAAGTTTTGTTTTTTTGTTCTTTCAATTGGGTTTACACCAACAATAGCCTGTACTGTTAAGTCAACTATCCTAATTTTATCATGAGAGGAGAAGAGGGACATTTGAGTTGATATTGAGTGTTGACGGTGTGAGGAGACTCAAAAAATTAGGTTACACTCCATCCGGTAACGACCGGTACTAGTCCCAATTTAACGACACACACAACACGTTTTACACACAGACACACATATATACACACATATATACACACATATATACACACATACACACATACACACACACATACACACAGATTTATTTTTGTTGACCTGCCCAACGTTTTTATCTTCGTACGTTACACAAACCGCAACAAACGCCCATAAAGAGGTACACTATCCCTGTTCCCTTGTGTTCTCCACTACTACTCCTACTACACTACTTCACTGCTAGACTGAAAAAAATATCCCCCTAACAATTCGTCAGCTTTTATTGAACTTGAAGAAGCAAATGATGGAATAATTTAATGGCATCATAGACTGACTTCTTACTCAATATCATTATTCAATACCTTACTCTAGGAATTCTTTATAGGGTTCACTAGTTTTGTAAACATAGCTAAAAATCGATCAATATACATATCTATATACATACGTGCATCAACATTTTATGAGTTTTTCGGAACTAGTAAAACATCAAGCTCAAGGACACAGACTATACTATTAGTACCGCCGGCTCAGGTAAACAATGCATGTAGTGA
>Ga0215266_1055_pt1 | contig 10393 bp, 2 predicted proteins | sample JAMX8_100Endo3_H_FD_182616 | JGI IMG/M metagenome (GOLD analysis project Ga0215266, IMG submission 182616) | Enriched cells of freshwater protists from Biology Centre CAS, Ceske Budejovice, Czech Republic - JAMX8_100Endo3_H3 | ecosystem: Environmental > Aquatic > Freshwater > Unclassified ...
TGAGTTTAAATTGATGTTTTTCACCATTAATGTCAGACCAAACACCAGCTAAGAACAAAAGCGTAAGAAAAGTAAAATATTTAAAAACTAAAGTTAACCACTTTAGTTTTAAATATTTTACCATATTGAAAGATGTACCAGTTTTCAAGGCAGTTAGCAGTTAACGGTCCTGGTGACTTCACAAAAGAGTGTGTGTTTCTAAAATAATGCAGACACACACTCACACACACACACACATCACATATTTATTATAACAAAGGTAAGTAAGAGAGCACTCAAAACAAGTGAGGTGGGGGAAGTCAAACGTTAGCTGTAAAGGTGGCTTCATGCCTCGAAATAGAACACAAACATCTTGTAACTGTCTACTGGTACAGCAAAGTGCTACAACATACCCTGGATTTTTATTTCCAAAGGCATTTATCATGTCTACATAACCCTGAACCAGAAGTTACACCCAGTTTTTTCAACCACACAAAAAAAAATGATGCAAGTTTGTTGGTGGACCATTGAAAGGTTACCTTTAAATCGTCCACCAACAAACTTGCATCATAAGCTGGGTTGTTCGGGTGGGTATGAAATGGCAAGTCAATTGTAAACAACGACACAGCATTTAAAAAGCCTGTGAGTGCCCTGTTGGCAATTTGAATAGAATTAAGTTCTTGTTTCAACGACACTGCATGGTACGTTCCTTGACTTGAAAGAAGTTTTTTCACATTTGCTTCGTTGCACTTAAAAGAAAAAAAAAGTAAGCTCCAACAACAGCAAAGATCATGATGAGGGTGGGGGGGTAGTGCATTATCAGATAATGCAGGGAGGCGTACATTGCCTTTGTCGTTTGTGCAGTGTTTTGAGTTGTCGGAAAGATGGCTGTGTATTATCGGATAATGCACGCATTAGTGGCCACACAAATTATTTTGCTGTTTGGGTGTGCATTATCGGATAATGCACACCCAATTGTTAGTTGAAGTTACCTTAAACTGCAGGATCCTGTAAGTTTGTCCAAAACCTGCTGCTACCTTCTGCTTGCGATGTGTAGCTACATCTTTTTCTATTTTTTCTGTGTCTTGTTTACTGGCAATTAATAATCTTTTCAGTTGCTGTACCTATTAAATTAGCGGGTTAGAACTTCTTTTGAAAATACTTTAACAAAAAATGTGGTGTGTTTGTTTATGTGTGTGTGTAGAACTGGCGAAACTTAACTGCGGTCTCATTTGTTATCTTGAACTCCTCATGACTTTCTCTGTACAGCAACAAAGTGTCTGCACCAATGTTGTTTAAGTCTGCAAGCTACAAAAGAAGGAAGTTTAGCACCACTCAAGTAACACTGCTTTTTTATTTAGTACCTCCATAATCTCCTGTACGATAATCTCTCTAATAGTATTTCGTTTGAACATTGACTCTGACTGCGCAAACAGTACGTGTACTCTAAGTCTTGCTATCTACTCATGCTGGTTAAAATTGTTGCGTTTTAAAAATTAAAAACACGTATCGATTCCTTACCGTTCTCTTAATTTTTGGAATGTGCTTCTCGATGAATTTAGCAAGTATGGCCAGAAATATGATCCTTTGCTTCAGTCTCTGGTGCCACGTTAGAGCGTAAGCAGCTCGCACCGATTCTTGAGAGCTCGAAAAGCCAACTGCAGGGTCGTGCAGAAATAGGAACTTCCGGTCTGCTACTTTTGAGGTTTCTATGTACCTCTTCTTCTTCCTTGAAGATTCTCCCTTATGCACACTGGCTTGAAACTCTGCTGCTAGAATACGTGTCTAATATAAAATTAGATTGGTACATCAAAAAAAAACCACAACTTAGAAGGGCGAATGTGGGTACATACCCAGATGAGTTAGAATCGTATTGGAGAGAAAGAGAGGTACTAGGTAGTGACCAAATTAGGAAACGGAAGTGGAGAATTTAGGGCTAAGAAGAGAATCAAATATTAGTGGTAGGAAATCACGTGACCAGTAACAGCGGAGCAAAGTATATTTCTTTTGTTCTATGTGTGTGTCTGTGAGTTTAGTTTATAACTGTGTTACTGTGTTTCCATAGTGGAAAGGTATAATAAATACCCTTTAAGAGAATATCTGTGATTGGGTTACTGAGGGTTATGGGCCTTTGTCAACGCAGACGAAATTAGTGTTTACCTCTGAAGAAAGTTTATTGAATTATGGCAGTGAGAGCGAGATACAAGCTCCCGGAATTTGATGGTAAGATAGAGAAGTATGGGATTTGGAAGAAGAAAATGAAAACATACTTAGATTTGATTGATGAAAAGGAATTATGGGGTCTGGAGAACCAAAAGGGAATTAAGGGATCTGATGAATTCAAGGAGAAGAATGCCAAGCTGTATGCCTTGCTTTTGCAGTCTCTGGATGATAGATCTTTGGACATTGTCTTGGATGTAGTAGAGGATGAAGATGGAATTGAAGTGATGAAGGTCTTGGACAATAAGTATGAAGCAACTTCTGCAAATACGCTCCTGAATCTGGACCAGAAATTTGATGCTCTTACATGTTCAGACCTGTCAAAAGAAGGTTCTTTGGCGGAATACTTGAGAAAGCTGGTAAAAATACTAAGGCGACAGCAGCGGATAACGGGTGTTACCTTTAAGGATAGCATTATCTTGGCGAAGTTGGCAAGGAAGTTGCCTGAAAGGTATAGAGATTGGGGTTTGGGACAGCTAAGCAACGATGGATTGAAAGTTGAAGGTTTTATTACTGCTCTTGCGGAGATCCATAAAGCCCATGTTGGAGAAGGAGTTGGTAGTGAAGAGCAGGCCTTTTTGGCTAATTCTACCTTCCGCGGAAAGTGTCATGTGTGCAAAAAGGTAGGACACAAGGCTTATCAATGCCCGGAGAGGAACAGAGGGCGTGGAACAGGTACTGCCCAAAGGCAAACTCCTTTTATTGGTAGATGCCACTTTTGCGGGGAAACAGGTCACAAGAAGTATGAGTGTGCAGAGCGAAAGCAAAGAATCCTAGAATTAGACAGGGAGCAGGCAAACTTGGCTTCGAGTGAGTCTGCAGCGCAAATCAATACATCTTTGAATTCTTCTTATGACGATAGTTTACAATGTAATTGTGATGTGAGTGATGAGCTGGTTGCACTTCTAGCAGTTGGGAATAGCAAAAATCAGTTGCACTTCTGCGTTGATAGTGGTTGCACTAGATGGATGATAAATAGGAAGGAGGAGTTATCAAACTATAAACAGAAGGAAGTGAGAATTACAATAGGGGATGGAAGAAACATCTGCAGTCAAGGGGAGGGCACACTCAAGATAACGATGAAAACAATGGAAAACGATGAGGTGTGTTGGTCAATTCCTAATGTCCTCTTTGTCCCAGCGTTAGACAGAAACCTAGCTTCAGTTAGAGAAATTACTCGACAAGGGGGAACCGTAATTTTTGGAAAGCATGAGGATTACCTGGATCTTGGAAATGGAAAGAAAATAGAGCTGAGGAGAGAAGGGAACCTCAACTATATGGAAGCATCACCTAGGAAAGCTTCGTGTGAAATAGAAAGTGCGTTTATATCACATAATATGTTGAAGCATGAGCAGTTAGGGCATCCTGGAAGGGATAAAACCAGATGGTACAATAGACTAATGAAGAAGAAACTGGGAGACAACTTTGTACCGCTTAGAGAAGAGAGGGATTGCCACACGTGTTTGAAGTCAAAGTCTATGAAGAATCCTTTTAGAACGAAGAGTGACAGAGTATTGACAGCTCCAAGGCAGTTGGTATACTTTGATTTCTCAGGAAAAGGCAAGAAACAGACAAGAGAAGGGAAGAATTGTTATGGAATTGCGGTAGATGCGTATTCATTGTTTATGGTTGCAAGGTTGGAAACAAATGAGTGTAACGGCGTAAATCTTCTTCGAGAATGGATTAAATATGGGGGTGTACCGGAAGAAATTAGGGTTGATGGAGCAGCAACATTTAGGTCTAGGGAGTTCATGAGCGTATGTAATCAGTTTGGTATACGTCTTAGTGTGAGGACACCCTACACACCTAATCAAAATGCTTCTGCGGAGGTTGCTATTGGTGTAATCAACAAGTTAGCTGTAGCATTGTTGAACCAGAGAAATGTTCCAGGCAAGTTCTGGGGTGATGCTGTTCTCCATGCAGTGTATATACTAAATAGAACCCCTAAACCTTCAAGATCAGGAAGGATACCATGTATTGTACAATCTGATGGGAGAAAACAAGTAGACATGAGTAAACTGAAGGTATTTGGATGCTTAGCTTATGTTAATCGTCGGCACCAAGATAAGCCATATGGGAAGTATCGTGATTGGGCTTTAGGCGTGATTGGAGAAAAGGGTTTGAAGATAGAAACGTTTCTTACAAGAATTGGTGAACTTCATAAAGCTCATGTTGGAAGTTTAAATGAAGAAGAAGAAGAAGCAAGAATGGTGAAATCTTCAAGCAGTAAATTCAGAGGTAGGTGTAGAAATTGTGGAGGACTTGGACACAAGGCAGTGGATTGCAGAAAGCCAAGAAGAGCAGACTCATCGGCAAGTAGAAAGTGCTACTATTGCGGTCAGGAGGGCCATATTAAGAGTCGTTGCCCAGAAAGGAAAAAGGATATTGAAGAACTAGACAGGATGCATAGTGCAAACATTGGAAATGTCGTTAATGATAGTAATGATGATAATACAACCAGAATTGAGGGTTACTTTGGTGCTCGAGAATGTGTACACTGTGATGATAATGCTTGTATTAGAAAGTTATGTGTTGATAGTGGTTGCTCGACTTCAATGGTCCCGTCCAAAGAAATGTTAGAAGGATATAAGCAAAGTACAACTTGGGTGAGGATTGGTGATGGTAGTAAGATTAAAGCTGTTGGAGTAGGAACAATGCGAGTTAAACTTGTTGATAGTTTCGGTAATAGATGCTTGTTAAAGGTTGATAGAGTGTTACATGTGCCTTGTCTAGATAAAAGCTTGTTGTCAGTGAAGCAGCTTACAAAAGAAGGCTACGTGAAGGTAGTCTTTGAGAAAGGCAAAGGGGTCTTGCAATTTAAGGGCGGAGTGTCTGTACCCTTCACTGAAGAAGGGAGATTAGATTACCTGGAGGGAACTATTATTGTTGTTGATGAAGAGCGTGGTTTAGTTTCTCAAAACATGCTTCTGCACGAAAAACTAGGCCATCCAGGAAGAGATAAAACGAAGGCCTACAACAAGATGTCAGTTGGACCAAAGCTACTGGAAGAGCCAACGTGTCATGCTTGCCTGAGGGGTAAAACAATGAAGGAAGCATGGAAGAAAAAGAGTGACAGGGAAGTGACGGAAGTCAACGAAATTGTTTATATGGACTTCTCAGGAAAGGCGGCGAAGAAAGGCAGGGATGGGTCACAATGTTATGGTATAGCTGTGGACAAGTTTTCCCTTTACAAGGTCTGTATTTTAGAGGAGACAGAAGCGAATGGGGTAAAGTTGCTGAAGAAGTGGATACAAGAGGCAGGTGTCCCTAAAGAAGTACGTGTGGATGGAGCCAAGACCTTCAAATCCAATAGCTTTAAAGAGTTGTGTGAACAGTATAATATCAAATGGACTTGTAGGACACCCTACTCACCAAACCAGAACGCAACTGCAGAGATTTCAATTGGTGTTGTAAATAGATTAGCAACAACCTTGCTCAACCAAAGGAAAGTACCAAGAAGTTTTTGGCCTGACAGTGTAGAGCATGCAGTACAGATTCTTAACCGAACACCTTTGGCTAGTAGAAATGGGAAAATACCCTGTGAAATTCAGTCTGGGGGCAAAGTTAAGGGAAGACCAGAAGATTTAAAAATTTTTGGGTGCCTGGTTTATGTTCATATGAGAAAGGAAGTCAGGGACTACGGGAAGTTTGGTGAGACAGCAGAGGTGGGAATGTACATCGGAGACTGCTCGTACATGCCAGCATTTAAGATAATGCTCAGAAATAGGAAGTTGATTGTGTCGAGAGACTGTAAATTTGTTGAAGATAAATGCGGGATTGATTTTATTGCTGCAAGTAAAACTATTGTTTGGAATGATGATGTTGGTTCAACTGATGATGTAGATGGGATTGATTTAGAAATAGAGCCATTATTTGAGAACAGAAATGAATCTGCTGGTGATGAAGTTGATGGTGGTAGGCTAGATGTGAATGACCAACATGGGAGTGGAAGTGAGAGAACACCCTTGGATCCTTTAAGTGGAGTGGCTAGTGGTATAAATCAAACATCGCCCAAAGTCAGACGATCAAGAAGGCTCGCAGAGAAGGTGCTTCAGCGGAAACATCAACCCACTGAAAGGGAAATAGAAATTGAGACCCGAGACAAACTTTCAGGTTCCGTGGAGAGGAGTATAGCTGAATCAAGTGGATATCAAGATCATGAAGTAATTGGAGCACCTGGTGATTTATATAGAATGGAAGAATGCGATGTAGCACTACTCACATATAGTCAAAATGTATCAGATAGAGTTGTAAAAGAAATGTATGAAGATGAAATGAGACGAAAGGAACGGCAAATTGTAAGAAAATCACAAAATGAGGAGGTAGTAAATTCAGGCTTCTATAGGTCTATTACAGAGATTCCGAGAAATCTTACGCTCCTTAATCCAAGAACCCGGAAGGAAGCTATGAATTCTAGATTGAGCTTATTATGGAGACAAGCTGAAGAAGAGGAGCTGCAAAAGCTTCGTGATTGGGGTACCTTTAAGAGGGAAGTAAGTCAACGGGAGCTAGGTAATAGGAAAAGTGTGTCTACCAAGTGGGTTTATGATATCCAGAAGAATGAAAAAGGTGAGGTACAGAGATTGAGAGCAAGACTGGTGGCCAGAGGATTCTCACAGATACATGGGTTAGATTTTGGGGATACTTACGCCCCTGTTACTAGGGTTTCTTCTGTAAGGTTGCTTATTGCTGTTGCGGTTCAGAAAAGTTACAAACTTCGACAGAGCGACGTAAAGTCTGCTTTTCTAAATGCGAAATTACATGAAAGTATATTCTTAAGGTTGCCTGAAGGATATGTGGCTGAGGGGGAGAATACGGTTGCATTAGAATTGGACAAAGCATTGTATGGTTTACGCCAGGCAGCAAGAGAATGGAATCAAATGTTAACAGCGTTCCTAGAGAAGAGCGAAAATTTTGTAAAGTGTAGCCATGATGAATGCATCTTCAAGTCTCAACCGGGGGGAAAATGGAAGGGAGAAATATTTATAGCAACACATGTGGATGATATGATCAGTGCCGCTGAGTTTGACTCAGATTGGAATCAATTTGAGAAAGATCTTAGAAGTGAATATCAATTAAAAGATGTAAGTGAAGTAAAGTGGTTTTTAAAGGTCCACATTACACAGGATCTGAATGAAGGAATTGTAGAACTTGACCAGGAAAGGTATGTGGAAGCACTTCTTGAGAGGTTTGGTTTGGAAGATGCCAATCCAAGATTTCAGCCACTACCTTCAAGGCTTTCTTATATGGAGAAGCAACCTAGCACAGGTTCGATTGAGGAGAAGGAATTACTATCATTTAGAAAAGTAACCCCATACAAACAGCTTGTAGGAGCACTACTCCATCTTGCTAGGTATACTCGTCCAGATATCCAATTCGCGGTGTCCTATATAGCTCGATACTGTTCATGCTTTTCAAAGAATAATTGGAGTGAGGCAAAACATATCTTAAGGTACTTGAAGGCAACAAAGGGCGCTAAGCTTAGATATAGTAAGGGAGCGGAAAGCATGCCTTTTGGATATGTAGATGCGGACTGGGCATCGGATGTGAATGATAGAATTTCTGTGACAGGCTACGCATTTGTATATGCAGGTGCGGTTGTTTCGTGGGCTAGTAGAAAACAGAACTCCCAGTCAATGTCATCAACTGAAGCCGAATATATGGCTATGTCAGAAGCTGCACAGGAAGCCGTGTACCTCAGGAACATTTTGGAATTCTTTCAACCTGGAATTAACAGATCACCCACAGTAGTTCTATGTGATAGCAAAGGAGCAAGGGACTTAGCAAGGAATCCAACTGCACACAAAAGAACTAAGCATATAGATATACGTTACCATTATGTTAGACATGTCTTGCAGGAAGGCAAGGTTAAGTGGGTGAGTATAGCTTCAACGAGAAATGTGGCAGACGCTTTTACAAAGAGTTTAGGAAGACTGAAGATTAGTGAGTTTAGGAAGGGCATGGGTATAGTCAACACCAGAGAGAGTTCACTGAATAAGGGGGAGCGTAGAAGGAAGATATTCAGTATACCTTGGGAGTTAAAGCAAGTAAGGAATGAAGAGAGAAGGTAGTGACACGTGGCATAATCTAAACTAACGTTATGCGCGTTGACACGTGGCAGTTTGCTAAGTTGTTCACGTGATAGTTAGATATCAGTGTTGTACTTTTTCTTTTGTTGAATAAAGTTTTGGGTCTTCTGTGTTACACTTCTTTGTATGTCTACCTGTTGTTTTCTTCAAAGGTAATCAACAAGTTAGCTGTAGCATTGTTGAACCAGAGAAATGTTCCAGGCAAGTTCTGGGGTGATGCTGTTCTCCATGCAGTGTATATACTAAATAGAACCCCTAAACCTTCAAGATCAGGAAGGATACCATGTATTGTACAATCTGATGGGAGAAAACAAGTAGACATGAGTAAACTGAAGGTATTTGGATGCTTAGCTTATGTTAATCGTCGGCACCAAGATAAGCCATATGGGAAGTATGATGCAGCTGCTTTGCCCGGGATGTATTTAGGAGAGTCAGCTAGTGATTTGAATTCGAAAATTATGTTGAAGGAGGATAGAAAGGTTATAACTTCAAGGGATGTTAAATTTGTCCAAGATAAGTGTGGTATTGACTTTGTAACCACCAAGGAAGAGCCTCTGTGGATCGAGGGCGTAGCTATCCCATCACCTACTACCAGTACATTAGAGGTAGAAAATATCTTTGAGACGACGAGACTCCCACAGACAGGCCAACAGATGGCCAGTGCAAGTGCCCAATCCAGTGACACCAAGAACCGGACGGAAAGGAATGAGGTAGATACACCAGGATTATTAAATCCTGGTCGGCCTTTAAGTGACAACTTCACAAATCCAGGAGTATTCAGCCCTGAGGAATCTTCAGTTGAGGGGGAAATAGAATCTAATGTAGAAGGTTTGGTTGGAGACAAGGAGTCTATTGAAAAAGGAATCAGTCCAGGAGTATTAAGCCCTCAGGAATCTTCAGTCGAGGGGGAAATAGAATCTAATGGAGAAGATTTGGTTGGAGACACGGAGTCTATTGAAACAGCGACTGAAGATAAAGTAATACCCAGGAGATCCACAAGGTTGCAGCAGAAGCAGAGACAAAAGGAACAAGAACAAAGGCAAGAAGGGGAAACAGAGGAATATGAAAAGGCTGTGATTGGAGCACCTGGAGAAGATGTATACTCATTATTAATGGCAGAAGAAGGAGATTTAGTACGTGATATAAATGAGATCAAGTATAGGAGAGATTTGAAGAATCCAAAGAGCAAAAGACAGGCACTAAAATCAAGTTTGAGATTGCTTTGGCAGAAGGCCATGTCGGAAGAAATTGCAAAGTTAAAGAAATGGGGTACCTTTGGAGAAGAAATGTCAGAAAATCAAATGAAAGGGAAGAGAACTGTATCAACAAAGTGGGTATACGAAATCCAGAGGAATGAAGTAGGAGAGATAGTACGTCTTAGGGCAAGGCTTGTAGCAAAAGGTTTCCTGCAACTACCGGGAATAGACTATGGCCGGACCTATGCGCCGGTTACAAGATCATCATCCCTCCGGATTCTTCTAGCACTGGGTGCTAAACATGGATATACACTTCGGCAATGTGATGTTAAAAGTGCATTCTTGAATGCATCTCTAGATGAAGAACTGTATGTGGAAGTGCCAGAAGGGTATTGTGCAGAGAAAGTAACTACGGTAGCGTTGAGATTAGCTAAGGCTATCTATGGCTTGAAGCAAGCAGCAAAAGAATGGAATTCTCTTCTGAATAGTTTTCTGGAGGAGAATGGGTTTGAGAGGAGTGAAAATGATACTTGTCTGTATAGAGCAAAGATTGGCCAAGGATGGCAGGGCTTCTTTGCTTTTGTAGTTCATGTTGATGACATCACTAGTGCAGTTCAGTACGACGAAGATTGGAACAGATTTGAGGAGATGTTTAGGAAAAGGTTTGAGTTAAAACATGTGGACCTGGTGAATTGGTTTCTGGGAATACACATCAAACAAGACAAAGCAAAGGGTATAGTAGAATTGGACCAGCGAAAGTATATTGAGGATTTGATTAGAGAATATGGGATGGAGGATGCATACCCAGTATATCAACCTTGGCCACTTCAAAGGGAGGAAGAGGTAATGGCTCATGAAACCGAAGAATGGTGTGAAAAAATACCGTACGGGGAACTTGTTGGAGCGTTA
>Ga0215266_1056_pt1 | contig 10348 bp, 13 predicted proteins | sample JAMX8_100Endo3_H_FD_182616 | JGI IMG/M metagenome (GOLD analysis project Ga0215266, IMG submission 182616) | Enriched cells of freshwater protists from Biology Centre CAS, Ceske Budejovice, Czech Republic - JAMX8_100Endo3_H3 | ecosystem: Environmental > Aquatic > Freshwater > Unclassified ...
AACAGCTTTATGTAAACTCTGTCTATTGAGACAAAAAAGAACCCACTACTACTTTGTTTACCTTCTTCCTTGTTATGCACTTCTTTTTGCAGAAATTCATGCAAGGTCCTCACTTGTCCAAGATAAGAGTTTTGAAGAAGATTCGTCACGTGTACCTGTGAAGCGGGTTTTAATATTCATTACAATGCAGAATGATTTGGTCATATATCTCACCCTAGCTGGGTCTCGTATCTCTTCGACAATCTCAAATACAAGAGCCCTAGAATGAGCTGTAGATAAAATATGCATTTCCTTACGCTACAAAGCTGTATTACTTCCTTCAACTTCTACATTGAACAAACCATTTCCCCGTAAACCATATCATACTCAATCTCTTGTGCAGTTCCATTCCACTCACGGATATGTGTATAACTATTGGAGCAGGTCAGAACGACAAAAGATATCACTTACCCATGTCCTGTGGGGTATGGTATGAATAATGTAATTCCGTCAAATCGTGAAGAAGCATGTAACGAATATTCAGAAATCTGCTTCTACATGAGTAACTTTTCTACGAGTAACTTTTCAGTAACCTGGAGTGGTATCAAGGATCCTTGACGCTGAAAAACTGGAAATACTGCCAGGTCAAGTGAATATGAACAAGTAGATCCACCTTGAAATATTAGGCTCGTATTCCACCAGTCAACCCAATTATCTCCTGGATGAGTATATGAAAAATTAAAAATGAAACTGTAATCGATGTGTACCATCTGGAAAGGTTATTGTCACGGACGTTACATTAGAAACTGTGACAGGATAAACAAAAATATCCTTCAGTTGTAGCTAAGAAATAGAAAAGAAAAGAAGAAAATGGACATTCCAAAGAAGGACACAAAATAACAGTAATAATAATAACAACAAAAACAAAAGTATGGCCTACATTCCCAAGTAAATATCTCCAATCTTGGATGGGTAATGGCCAGTAATCTATCGTGAGTGGATGAATGGAACTTATCCCTTGTTCAAATGCTGCACCTACATAAATATTTTTGTTGCGGTTAGTACTCTGACGCGGTATTTTTGATGCGGTTATTACTCACTTCCTGTTGAGAGCAAATATGGACCCAACTCATAATGAACTTGAACCTATGTAATATTACTTGTTTTGTAATCATATCGTCATGTGTAATGTCGCGCGAACAAATAAGGATTTAACAGAAGGCAGGCTGGTGATCATTGAAGATCTACTTTTGGAGGCCGTTCAAGACCGAGAATAGAAAAGGTCATTTGTGCTTGGCGTCCAATAAGGTGTGTGGAGTTAAAATTATTGAAGCACAAGGTGGTATGGACTTCAGGAAATGATGTGCAGAAAAAAGAAAACAAAGAATATGCAATAAAATTTAAATGCAGTGCAGAGGGCGTAAAGCTTACAAAATTTCTATATATCTCAAGTGTTTCGTTATCATACATCCAAGGCCGATGCTCCCCTTCTCCTCCATTTTCCATTAAGGGACAGAACGCTCCAAGCTGTGACCTGAGAGTATTCATAAACACACCCTCATAGACAACCATTTGATTCAAACCATCGCAGGAAAAGCTCTTTCGAACGAGACCCCCTCCTATTCGACTGTAAGTAATTTAGATTGGGGGTGGATGGTAGCACCTGTAGCCACCAATATCTGATCCAAAATTGGTATAGTTACGCCAGGCACTATGAAACATATTTGTAAGTGCATGTTTCATTCCATCAAAGGTGGGATCCTAAGAGAAAAATATGTCAATAGCCTTCATGAAATACTAAATATGAACCTGATCACCGACCCAGCCAGAGAACATGACATAACGAGGAGAGTAATCAAGAAAGATGTCGTCCATTCCATCAACTGGTCTTGACATAATTAATGCCTCTGGATTCTTCGAACGCGAATAGTTAAAGAAACTACAATAAGAAGTATGAAATCATCTTGTTCACTGTAAGTAAGCCCAGCACACACACAACAGCACCCAGAAACATACTCTCCGTAATACCAATGAGCATATTCTTGCTCCGTAAACGGACCACCATATCCAAATACATCAATCAACTCGAGAATGTACGGATCTAACAAGTTATTACAATTACAGTGAGGATAAAGCGGATGAAACCTGTGCCATCGCACTTAAATCCATCGACACCAATGTCCAGTACGTTATCCAATTGCGAATGCCACCACTTTAAGTGAAGTCAGCGTTGTATCCAATGAAATCACGAAAAAGAGAAAAAATAAATTAAAAGTACTAACAGAAACAGCAGATGGGTTGGTATAATCGATAAAGGAGCCTTTGCCATGCCACCATGAAACGGTTCTGCCATCAGATACATAATAGCCTTCAACAATCATCAAAACAATGGAAAGTCAGTGTTTAGAAAGACAGAAATGTTGATTAATGGTGGAGGTATACGGGTACATTACCATAATCGACTGTGGTCATGTGAGAGAGAGAGAGAGAGAGAGAGCGAGAGAGCAAGAGAGCAAGAGATATGTTGATTATTAACGGCTTTGGGCAACTGCCCATTGTCACAATTCGGCTCAGAACTAAGTTTTGAGCCATAAAGATAGATATTAATAATAAAATGCCCTCGCCTCGGGCCTTATTAAAAAAAGGGAAGGGTTCTTTGAGTTAGGTCAGTGGAATACTTTGTTTCTATCATCGAACTTATGAAGAAAGGATGTATTAGCAGGCAAAGGGATGAGAGAAGGGTTTATTTCCTAACCTGAGGTCATGGATAGTCAGTGTGGCAGCTGGTAAGGAAGCAAGAACCACAACTTCAGCTGATGAGATTTCGAGCTCGTCGAGAAAGAGAGAAATCCTGAAGAAAAATGTATGTGATTATTGACAGCTTAGGTTCAAATGAAACCAAAAATATTATTTTGTAGATGTGATCACCCTTGGTTTTGCCTTCCACGTAGTTGGATGAATCAGTATTGATCACGCTTGTAGTCCACAAGATGGTTCGAATCTAAGTCAAAATTGTACTTGGTAAGGGATGGCTGGGTAGAATGTGCTATTTTGAACAAACCTCCAAGCTATGAAAGTACTGAATCATTTCAGAAGCATTTGGGAACTTATTTATATCAAATATGAAATTGTTAAAGCCGGTACTCCACTCTGAATCAACGTTGACAGCACCTACCTAAACAAACCTAATTAATAGTGGTATCTACTCTCGAATTGTACGTGCCCAAATGTGGGTGTACTTTCATGAGGCACTAGGGGACTCTTTACACTGCTAGGGAGGGATTTTGAAGCTAGTCCTTTACTAGACTGGAGTGTAGTAGAACTTACGCTTATGTTGTACGAGAGAAAATCATTCACAAAATTTGTTACGTTCTCTTGATTAGATCGACCATGATCAAGCCAAATCCAGTGACTATAATTTTTACGTTATAAGATTGAGTATGTAGTTCTCAAGAAAATCTCAACCTATGTGCCCAAGGTGGGTAAGCAGCAGCAGGTAATAACGAGGGTGAAAACTTAGTGAATGGGGCACGGGTAGTAGCCTCATAACCTACAGCACACTCGTTTCAAAACGTTGAAAACACACCTATGTGAGAAAGAGAGACGAGAGCTGTTTACTTTGGCAAGTCAGAGCAATGCAACAGATTACAAAAATGCATCGTAACAACAAGAACATGTCTACAAAAAGAATTAGTGATGTGTGAATGTGTGTGTTTTCACAGGAACAATAAAAAAAAAAAAGAAACATTCTATCATTTGCATAAAAAATAACGGATAGAATGAAGATAGTGAAAAAGAAATAGCCGTTAAGTGAAATAGCCGTTAAACATTGATTGGAGAAAAAATTTCATGAAAAATTCAGATAATTAGAAATACCAATTTTATGGTCCACAGTAACCTATTGGAATGCATCAAGAACGTCAAGAACGGGACAGGGAAAATGAGGAAAATGGCGGAAATGGGGGAAATGGAATGAGTTTCTCTTTTTTTTTTTTTTTTTTTTTTTTTTTTTTTTTTTTTTTTTTTTTATTTTTTTATTTTTTTCTATTTTTTTCTTATTTACCTCTCCCGTTAGACCTCTTAAGAGCTCTGAGTCTTATTTCAATTTTGTAAATTCCTGTAGTATGTTCAATGTCCAAATTTTTGATACAAAAACTATTCATGAGAGAGGAGAAAGGGCTTACACCGTACCTTTCTTTTCTGTTTTATTATTTTTTCTCATTGAGTTGATTCGTGTGGTTTACTTCTTTTTAGGTCTACAATATTCTGGTAACTGCCTCCAGCGAAAAATGGACAGGGCAAGTAAGGTACAGTGACATTAGGTCTTTACATGAAACGGTTCGTTGAAGTGAAATGTTTATCGTATCTTACAAGCTCTAGCTAAAAAGGAAATTTAGTACCTTGAAACTGCCCACTTGCCCAGCACAGCATGGAGTTACCTCACTTTTCTTAGGGGATAATAGCAGGTTCATTTCAGAGAGAAGAGCAGAATTAGAAAGTTACATTAAAGAATTACTTTCGTTTGAAGAGATTCGAAGGTGTGCGGACGTCTCAATTGCTCTTGGTTTTGATAGACCACTTGTGACTTCGAAAGATATTTCAAAGCATGCAAGTACTACTCTTCCGGACTCCGATTATGACCCCAACATCAACATTCCGTCCTCTCTTAGTCTTCTTCCAAACTTCCATCAATCGGGTACTTCAACTTCCAGAGGATTACCTGCAGAACACGTTATGTATTCCTCGGACTCTGCTCTTCCAGTCACAGAGTATAGGGATAGAACACACCCCAAAACACTCTCCAGGTTAAACCCCAACAAACAAGAGTCATTATCTGACTCTTTTACTGTTGTACATAAAGGAAGCTCTCCTATTCTTCCTGTTCACATGAAAAGCCCTCAGCAACTAGAATCTGGGATTAGAAGTAATACGTTCACAAATGGAGTAGGAAATGTCAACACTAAAGCTGGGGTAGAAAGAGGAGGAAGAGGAATGGGTAGAAGTAGGGGTAGAGGCACTGTAGACAGAGGAGCCAGTAGAAGAGGAAGAGTGAAAAGAGGAGTTGGGATGGTATCAGAAGGAGTAAATAGTAGAATTGGTAGAGCTAAAACCAGTGCTAAAGGTAGCAGAAGCAGAATAAGAATACAAGGTAAAACTGGTGAGAGTCATAGCCTTCGAAAAGCTGTATCTGCCATTGGAAAGCCACCACCCCCATTACCTTCCTCTGTTATTCAGTCTTCCTCGCCCTCAGCATCATCTGCAGCAAGTTCATCACCTTCATCATCACCATTATCATCATCTTCATCATCAGCATCATCACCTTCATCAGCACCAGCTCCATCACCATCATATTCATCATCGCCAGCATCCCCCTCCTCCTCCTCCTCCTCCTCATCATCATCATCGTCATCACCGTTACCAATTTTGTCATCATATTCTTCTTCCTCTTCTTCAGCCTCTTCATCTTCACCTTCATCTTCGCCGTTGACACCTTCATCACCTCTACCTTCTTCATCTTCTTCATCTTCTTCTCACTTTGCTGCTTCTTCATCACCAACCTCTACTAGACTCCATGTGATAGCACCTACGTCCCCTTCTACCACTAAAGTTGGTTCATTTGATAATGGAGTGTCTTGTGCTGACTCGGGGTCTTGCCGCTCTCTTCCTTCAGTCTCTGCAACATCTCTACCATCCCCAAGTTCTCCAACATCATCAACATCGTTAGTATCATCAACATCCCCAGTTAAACTTAGCACTCCATCCACTTTCCCTTCTTCTAAATCTGCAAGTTCGGTTGCATCGTATGGTGAACCAATAGCATCTCATGAATTCCTTTCTTTAGCATCCAACTCATCTCCAGATGTCCTCCTACCTACGCAACTACTAGAATCGCCTACGTCGGCACAAAAAAAAGATGGTACTTCGCAAGAACCTGTTGGCATAGGTCGACACTACTTACCACCATTAGAAGTACCTCCCTTAAAGTCACAAAATGACGCAGCCTCCTTTGAGTTGTCTTCTTCGTCCCCTTTTGTTTCCACCCCAGCTTCATCTTTTTCAAACAAAAGTTCAGGCCGCTCATGCTCTCTTCCGAGGGCAGATACACTCGGGGCAGCTCCGCCACCACCACAAAAGGTAGCAGAAAGAGTTCCCACTTCTTCCTCTTCATCAGGCATACTAAATTCATCATCCCCATCCAATCGTAAAAGAACTCAAATTGCTACTGAAATCTATGAAAGTGAACGAACTTATGTAAATTACCTAAAGATGAGTGTAAAGGTGTCCTTCTTGCTGTTCACATATGTTTAATTCTTGACTCAGTTCTATTCTCATGCTATTATCATTTCTCTCTATTGTCAAAAGGCCTCGGCTTGACCTGGTCAAAAGTTTCTAATTTCCGAGTTCGAACCTCGTACGTCGCGGTGATTTTCCGAAATTTTCCGCATTTGTTCATCAGGATGGAGGTTCTTTATTGTCTGGGCTGGTCATTTTTAGACTCTGTCTAACATGTCTGACAGGCTTGCCTAAGCCGTCTATCTATCAGCCATGTTTTCTCTATTCTCTTTTTCATCTTAATTCTATTCTCTGGGGACAACTTTTGTTTTTAAAAACAAACCTAACCATACTTAGGACTATTTGCTACCACTTATCGATCAGTTTCGTTTCGATACAAGTCTCAAAGCAACATTAGATATGGTACTATATTTTTTGTTCCAGCCAGACCACACACACACCTCACAAGCTTACTTGGAAACACATAACACATAACACATAACACATAACACATAACACATAACACATAACACATAACACATAACACATAACACATAACACATAAAACATAAAACATAAAAAATAAAACAAAAAACATAAAACATAAAAAATAAAACAAAAAACATAAAACATAACACATAAGACATTAGACATAACAAACATATAATATAGTACATTAATATATTTACAACTAGAGATGGTATGGGTTGACTTACTGTGACTATAGATTCTCAGCAACTTTGAGCTAATAACAAATGTCAATTCCGAACTTCTGAATGAAATTGAAGAGAGAATGAAGAAAGAAGATTACATGTTTGGAGATATCTTTTTGAAGTTTGTAAGTCACATACGTTTTCAACACATACTCCACGTTTATTCTAAGGGTTTGATTTTCGATTTAGGGACCTTTTTTAAAGCTATATACTAACTATATGAACGATTATGAGCGTGCCTTAGCAGTACATGATAGAGCTGTGGCAGATTCCGTGATGTACTCTCGTGCTCATCTGGTATCGAATACAAGCTTGCTTACGTTCTCTATTTTGATTCACTTACGTTTTATTGAATACTCTAGAGTTTTAAAGAATCTTCGGCGGCCAAGATGGAGTTACCAATGCTGTTGATAATGCCAATACAGCGCGTGCCTCGGTACACCCTACTATTAAAGGTTTGTGTGAAACAACTATGCTGTAACTTTATTCATCTCTCTTTTTCCTTAGGACTTGTTAAAGCACACAGATGTGGATCATGCAGATCATGCAAAGCTTGTATCAGCCCTTGCAAAAGTAACGGAAGTGACTCATGTATGTCATTTCACCTTTTAATCTTTGTGAAGCGAGTAGGATAGTTGTTCAGTGAGAGAAACAGCAATTGTAGTGTATTCTTGTGTACTCATCATGTTTCTTGGCAGGCGCTTAATACTGGTATCCGTACGGCTGAGAAAGAGAGAACCCTTCTGGAATCTTCTTCCCAAACTTCGGTCTTACAGGTAACTGTTGGCTGTTAGTTGTTGGTTGTTGTTGTTGTTGGATTGTTGATTGTTTGTAGGTTGTTGATTGTGGATTGTTGATTGTTGTTTGTTGATTGTTATGTTGCTGCGGCAGTTGTTGATTTTGATTTCTTTTTTCAGATTACTTTTCAATTTTTTATAAAATAACTTTTGATTCTCGTTTCCTGATATTGTCTACTAGGATTTGTTAGCACCTCACCGACACCTAATTAAAGAAGGGCTGTTGGAAATTGTGAAACGGAGTAATGTATTTGGCAAAAGCCTTGAGCTATTGGCCGCTTCTTCTTCATTGTTTAAGTGGCTACAAACTTCCCATACTCGGTTTTACTTGTTTAATGGTATATATAACATTGGTTGATGGGTACGTCAAATTGTTTGGTGAACCGACACGAAGGACATGGCGGAGTTACATGCCATTCGTTTCCTTATCGGAATTGGTGTATTCGACGAGAGATATACGCTACTCTAAGCGGCGACGTTCCGGACTAGTCAGTGTACAAGCAGAGTGATAAGGATGCGTGAACATGAATGATATATGTGCGTGAAAATGAATGATATTGTGCTATGGGTATGTGAGTGTGTGCACGCGTGTGAGCTGTGTACGTGTGCGTTGTATGTGCGTGCGTGTGTGTGTTTTGTGTGCGTGTGTTTATATGTGTGCGTGATGTATGGGTGTATGGGTGTATGTGCGTTTGTGTATGGGTGCATGTGTATGTTTGTAATGGTTAATTTAGAGTAACCCTTGTCCAGATCTGTTTGTTTGCATAAACGCAGACCCATCCAATCCTCGCATTTTACACAAGTGGAGTCTTCAGTTGGTGTGGATGGCTTCTGCTATGTCTTCCAAGAAACATCCAAGAATTTTTGATATCATAGGTCCAGACTTATTACTATCTTTGAAGGTCGAAATTCTTTCCCCTGTTGCTCTCTTTATGAAACGTAATTTGTGTTTTAAATGGCTATTTACATGATATAGGCACCCAGTGAAGTAGAAAAAGAAAGTTGGCTTCGAGAACTACGAAATGCAGTGAATGCACAGCTACTTCCATATTCACTTACGATTGAAAATGAAGGGCGCGAGGGAGTACATGAGTTTTCTGAAGGTGTCTACACCGGTAGCTGGCTGTTAGGAAAGGTGGGCTATCTCGAATCTTTTTTTCTGCGAAGATAACTCAACGACTGGATTGCGTAGAGACACGGTAGTGGTTTGTTGCGAACACCTCATGGAACTACTTACGAAGGTGAATGGAAAGATGATAAGAGACATGGCACAGGCACATTAAGGTTTAGCATTGATTGAGCATTTGGCTCTTCCATGTTGTAGAATCGATCTCTGACTAATTTAGGTTTCATACTGGTGAAGTTTATAGTGGTCACTGGGAAGAAAATTATAGAGGTAGCATGTCCTCCGGTGATATCTATGTGTATTGATATTAGTTAGCTGGACATGGTTGTTTAACATATTCTAACTCCGACATTTACATTGGAGATTGGTTCAAAGGTCATATGCATGGACAAGTACTGAACACCTTTACCGAGTCTCTCATTAACTCTACTACAGGGCATGATCAAATATGCCAATGGAGGCCTACTAGAAGGTCGTTTTGATATGGGAAATCTTTATGAAGGCACTTTCACTTCTTCCTGTCCTTGTACCAACGAACTCCGCCCCAGTGAACACTGTTCTGGATCACATGCATTAGGTGATTGCAATTGTGACCAGCAAGTAATATACTGCGGTTCTTGGAGACACGGTTCACGGAATGGAAAGGGGATACTTCAGAAGTATAGTGGCAAGGAAGTTTATGACGGCGATTGGGTAAATGATAGGGTAATTTTACATGAAAGAAAGAAGGAAGAAGAGTGAACACGTGTCGAGAGAGTGCAAGAGGATAGCGAAGAACAACAGGGGAGGAAGTGGAAAGATCGGTGCTAGATGGTATTTTGTGTTTGGTTATGTCTTGGTAGACATTCCTAGGATGCTAAAAGTTTACAAAGGAGCATGGTATATGTCATTGGACATTGTTAGATGGTAGCAGGTATAAAGGCTCAGTCAAAAATGGACAAAAATGTGGCTTGGGGAAGATGATCTATAGTAATGGTTCGACTTATGATGGAGAATGGTTTCATGATCAGGTATCTCCTTTTATTTGCATAGTGAACTCAACTGCATCATAGCGACATGGAGAAGGTACGTTTACTGATGTCAATGGGTTTGTATATAATGGTGGTTGGCTGTAAGTTTTCTTTATTCGGTTTGCCTTAAATCTTATCCTATCTTAGGCACGATAAGCGCTCCGGAAGGGGTAAATTGGAATTTGGAGATGGGTATACATATGAAGGAGGCTGGTTGGATGATCAGGTTTTCATCTTGTTAGCACTTTGTTTACTGTTCATAACATCTCTCTCTTCTGCCTTGCTGGCAAATAGTTTCATGGCAACGGAGTTCTGAGCAAGAAGTTGAAGCTGGTTTATAATGGGAGGTTTCATCATGGACAAAGGGAGGGGCGTTGTACTCTAATCCTGGGTGAGGAAGCTAAAGCAAATCCAACGGCAGCGGCTGACCCATCATCTCAGCTATCGGGA
>Ga0215266_1057_pt1 | contig 9940 bp, 12 predicted proteins | sample JAMX8_100Endo3_H_FD_182616 | JGI IMG/M metagenome (GOLD analysis project Ga0215266, IMG submission 182616) | Enriched cells of freshwater protists from Biology Centre CAS, Ceske Budejovice, Czech Republic - JAMX8_100Endo3_H3 | ecosystem: Environmental > Aquatic > Freshwater > Unclassified ...
TACAACAATTTCTCGACTATTGTGACAAACAGGGTATTTTTGTTCTCACTTACCAAGATTTTCGTCGCAAATTTAATCATGAATCCGACAAAACACTACAAGCCTCATTGGCACGTCACACCCAGTCTGGCCTAGTCGCTCATCCTTGCCGCACTATTTATCTAAATTTGAAAGCAAAATCTCTTGACAGTTACTTACTTGAGCACATTGCTAAGGCCTTACGTCGAGGGGAATACAGTTATATTAGTCTTGAATCACTGTTAAGTGAAATCGGGATGATTTCACAAGTACCCTTAAGTAGACTCACTATTATGACCACTGGGCGTACCCAAATTTATAATACACCGTACGGTGACATTGAATTTACACATACCAATAAATCCATTGCGGATATAGTAGAAAAAACCACGGCAGTACCAGGTCGACCGCTGCGACTTGCAACACTCGACACAGCTGTGCGAGACTTAAAACGCGTCAACCGTAATGCCCACCTACTTATTAATGAAGAGCATAACAATGATCCACAATGAAAACTCCAATCTGCTTGTAGACACTATTTGTAAAACCCAAAATCTAAGTGTACTACATCCTGTAATTGAGATGGATGAAATGTCCCGCTTTTTAGATTCACAAACCCTAACTACGATACTAAATAAAGAAGAGTTTAAAGCGTACTTAACTACCGCTGTTACTCATTTATTATCTCAAGTTAAAAATTATATTTAACCAGTGCAGTAGCCCCTCGTAGTAGAGTTTAACTGCGGAATTTAGGTTAATTCAGGCAGAGTTTGATATTTATGCGTTTACAACGCGCTTAAACATCGAACTCATGGCGACATGGACTTCAATTTATCTACCAAAGCTAGAAAGTAATCTTGCGTGAAAAAGCGTAATTCATCTGGGTTAGCTAAAAATGGAGCTACATCTTGTTGGATATGTTTAAAATCAATCGCTGTAAATCGCGCTTTTAATAACGTAGATAATTCATTAGTATAGCGCATTGGCGCTCCTGTTCATTTAATGTGAAGGGTATTTACAGCACTAGCCTTGACGTTTATGATGGTGATTTTAGCTCTCATCGAAAAAGGAAAATCTCGTGCAACCCATTATCTTAGCTTCCAGTTCCAGTGCACGCAAACGCTTACTTGACTTGTTACCCCTCACCTTTGATTGCATTGCACCCAACATTGATGAAACTCAGTTACCCGGTGAGCCCCCACTGGCACTGGTGAAACGCTTGTCGCTTGCCAAAGCCGAAGCCGTAGCCGGACAACCTAAGACCCCACGCAACGCGTTGATTATTGCCGGTGATCAGCTTGCGCATTACAACGGTGAAGTGTTTGGTAAACCCGGTAACTTAAGCAATGCGAAAATGCAATTGCAATGCTTCAGCGGTAATAAAGTTGAATTTCTAAGTGGTTTGTGTGTTTATAACTGTGACACAGGACATCATGATGTCCATGTAGAACACACGCATACTTACTACCGTGAACTCAACGAGGAACGGATCGACTGGTATTTAAAACACGATAATCCCATTCATTGTGCAGGTAGCATTAAACTAGAAAGTTTAGGCATTTGTTTGTGTGAAAAGATTACCAGCGACGATCCCTATGCGCTTTCTGGGATCCCCATGTTGCGTCTCGTTCACTTCTTGGAGCAACACGGTGTTGAGTTTTCATAATCGCAAGCTAAACTTTTGAGACTTTTTTCGATCCCAGCCAAAGTGCTATGTTAAACTCCAGTCCACACTTGTTTTTATCTGGATCTGCTCATCTGATACAGGATGGGGAAACGCTAAATTTTCCGCATGCAACATCAAGCGCTTATAACCTTGATTGCGTTGCTCACGATTAAAAACAAAATCACCGTATTTATCATCACCCACAATGGGAAAGCCTGCGCTGGCTAATTGCACCCGTAACTGATGCGTACGGCCGGAATACAGTTTAAGTTCAAGTAAGCTTTTATCATGCCCTACTGCGCGCACCTTAACTTCAGTCTTAGCCATTTTTGCACCGGGAGGTAAGTCATCAGCAACATCATGAGCTTTCACGGCCCAACTGCCGTCTTTATGGCGCACTTTCTGAAGTGTATCTTCTAGGGTGGTTGAACCTTGCGTCCACACGCCTCGCACCATAGCTACGTAGCGTTTCGACACTTGCTCTGAATGCCATGCTTGATGCAAAGGTGCTAAATAACGGCGATCTTTAACCAATAAAATACACCCTGAGGTGGCGCGATCTAAACGATGCACCAATACCACATTTGAGTAGGCTGCTTCCAATTGACGCACTTGCTCAATCAGTGCTGTGGTCACCCCACTCCCGCCGTGCACCGCCACACCACTGGCTTTATTCAACACCAGCAGTACGTCATCTTCATAGAGAATCTGGGAATTCAGGGCTGTTGCCTGTTGCCGCGTTAAAGATTGAGTCAGTGTGGCTTGTGATGGCACTTTAACCGGTGGGATCCTTAATTTATCACCTTCACGCAGACGATAAGTAGGTTTGATACGTTTGCTATTCACGCGCACTTCACCACGACGCAAAATTTTGTAAATTACCGATTTAGGCACACGACGAAATTGTGCCATCAAGTAATTGTCTATTCTTTGACCTGAATAACTGGGCTCTACTGTGACCCAGCTCACGCTTGTTTTATTTTGTTCTACAATGGCCATTTTGTACCTTCTTAAGGCAGATATTTTAACAGAATAAAGCCCTACAGAGAAGCCGTATATCAAATGAATATTGTGTATAAGCCTCAGGCCTGGTAGAATCACGCTATTGTCGTTTTTCAACACCGTACGGTAATTAAACATAGGAAATTCGACACAAGGGTTGGTCAACTCAAAATGAATATCAAGACAAGTTGACCATAATAAACATCTGCTCTTGAATAACCATGAAGCAGTGTAACATAGAATGCTGAAGTTTTTTACATAGCTCGTAGGATAACTGTTTTTACAAGAGATAAAGCCGTGACGCAAATCACGCCAGTCGCTAACCTAGGTTAGCACATCCACGAGAGAATATTGAAGTTGCTGCCCTATTTCCATAACACAGCAGCCACTCACAAAAGAATACAGAGAGTCCAACATGCTAACACCATTTAGCGCCAACAAACTAACTGTTTCAAACAAACTAAGAATCACTGTCAGCATCGCGCTTCAACGTAACGTTACACCTTAAATTATTCAAGTGCTTCCTAAAAAAAGTAAAGGAAGTGAATACATGAGTGATAGCAAACAACGAATTCTGATTAATGCCACCCAACCTGAAGAAACACGAATTGCATTAGTCTCTGAAGAAAAAGGCAAACAACATCTTTATGACGTCGAATACGAACGCAAAGGCTTTGAACAACGTCTTGGTAATTTGTATTCTGGACGTATTACACGGATAGAACCCCACTTAGAAGCCGTCTTTTTTGATTTTGGTGGTAATCGTCAAGGCTTTTTGCCAAAACGTGAAGTTGATCCACGTTACTACGACGACAAAGGTGACTTAAAAGTCGGCCAAAAGATGCTGATTCAAATTAAAAAAGAAGAACGCGGTAACAAAGGTGCCGCTATTTCTAGTTACATTAGTTTAGCTGGGAGTTTCTTAGTTCTTATGCCGAACAACCCACGAGCCGGTGGAATCTCAAGACGCATTGATGGAGATGAGCGCAGCGAATTACGTGAAGTACTCAGTAGCCTTGAAGTCCCTGATAACATGGGAGTGATCATTCGTACTGCGGGGATCAATAAATCACGTGATGATCTTCAATGGGATTTAAATATTTTATTACAACAGTGGGAAGCCATTGAAAAAGCGTATGACAAAAGCGATGGCCCACAACTGATTTATCAAGAAAGTGATCTTACCATACGTGCCATTCGTGATCATTTACGTAATAAAGTGGATGAGATCTGGGTCGACAAAGCCGATGTACACAAGAAAATTAAAAATTATTTGCAACAGATCCGTCCCGAGTATATCAGTCGGTTAAAATTATACAAACAACAAACTCCACTCTTTACGCATTATCAAATTGAGTCACAAATTGAAACCGCATTTCAACGTCATGTGGTATTACCCTCAGGCGGCTCCATCGTCATTGATCACACCGAAGCACTCACCAGTATTGATATTAACTCTGCCCGTGCAACCTCCGGTGGTGACATCGAAGAAACTGCACTCAACACCAATTTGGAAGCCGTGGAAGAATGTGCACGTCAAATGCGACTGCGTGATATTGGTGGCTTAGTGGTGATTGACTTAATCGACATGGGCTCGGTAAGCAATCGCCAAAAAGTGGAGCAACACTTAACAGATATCTTACAAGAACGTGATCCTGCCCGTATTCAAGTCGGTCGGATCTCACGTTTTGGGTTACTTGAAATGTCACGTCAACGGCTACGACCTGCACTGGGGGAAAGCAGCCAAGAAATTTGTCCTCGTTGCATGGGTGAAGGTCATATTCGTGGCATTGAACCACTTGCATTGGCCATCATGCGTATCCTAAGCGAACATGCCATGGATGGAAACAATATCGAAATACGTGCATTTGTACCCATCAACGTCGCCAGTTATTTAGTGAATGAGAAACGTTCCATCATCACGAAGATTGAACAAAACTGTGATGTTAAAATTGTGATTATACCTGCACGGGATATTGAAACACCGCATTACCATATTGATTGTATCACGGAAGATTCATCCGCCAGTGATTTCGAAAAATCAAGTTACGAACTGACCTACACTCAAACTGAAATGGTGCGTGATCAATACCCTACACTACCTGAAGAAACGCCGGCGGTTGCCAATATTTTAACGCAAGAGCCAAGCATGAACGTTAATATCGTTAAACGTTTGTGGCACACTGTGTTTGGTTCAGAAACAAAAGAAACACAACCTGAAACAGACTGTACAGTCCCGGTTGAGAAGAAACGTGAGCCTAAACCTCGTGCCAAACCACCCGCAAGCAGCGGGCGTAACACTCGCCGTTCATCCAGCAAAGATAAAGAGCGCGATACCACCAAATCTCGCTCCACCAAAGAGCGCGGTACGCGTACACGCAGCACTGACGAGACTAAATCAACTAAAGCAAAACGAGAGACCACGTCACGATCACGTAACAGCAGCAATGCACGCTCACAAGATAAAAAATCCACAACGAAGCGTACGGGACAAGCGCGTTCTCAAGGCAAAAGTGCTACTGACACCAAAAGTAATAAAACGCCTCGCACACAGCAACCTGCCAACGAGTCAACGCCAAGCACATCTAAAACAGTGGCTGCCGAACCTGTAACGACAACAACGGAGACAACTCAGGCTACATCAAGCAGTGAAACAAAAACCCGTAGCCGTCGACAAACACGCCGTCAACGAACCAATAAAAGCCCTGCACGTAAATCGTCTGCGAAAGCTAAAGAAGAACAAAAAGATGTGAAAACAACACAAGAACCCGTTGCAGCAGAGCCAGCATCTCATAATATTACTCCTGCAATCAGTGAATCACCCAAAGAGGTAGCAACATCAGCGACCACTACAAAAACTGGCGTAGCCGAGGATACAAATACAAGCAAGCCACGTATCAGCCGTCGTCGTGGCCGATACGTACGTATCCAAAAAGGCGCGCGTCCTCGCGCTGCCAGCACGAGTGACGGCGCACCTGAAAATAAATCAGAAAATAAAGAAGCAGCGAGTGAAGAGAAAAGCGAGTAGTAAGAAAGCATTTTAGCTTGTTACTATCATTGAACCCCGGTGAAAACCGGGGCCAGAATAATCTTGACTCTTGTCATTTTCTCTTAAGCAAAAATAGGAGAGTGTGACAACTCACTCGTTTGACACCTAATCAGTGATCTGTTGCACTAACTAAGTGTAACAATTATAAGTTTTCTATGTCTTCAGCAGAGAGTGATCGCGCTTCATTTTCTAACATAATGGGGATATCATCGCGGATGGGATAAGCCAGACGGCAGGATTTACAAATGAGTTCTTGCGCTTCTTTTCGTAGTTGGATGGGACCTTTACACCTGGTGCATACCAAAATGGATAGTAACTGTTGATTGATCATAGTAGGAACCCAATAATGACTAAACTTTCACTCGATCCTGTTCATCAGAGCTGGCAAACCAGCGTGGTACGCGGCCTCGAGTTAATCAATCCTGATTATAAAGCCTTTCTAGAGTCTAATACAAGTTGGTTACCTGGCGCTAAACAAATTTTTAACGCATTTAGCCTTGACCTAAATCGCATTCGCTACCTTTTATTAGGCGAATCGCCCTACCCGCGTGCAGACTCAGCGAATGGGTACGCCTTCTGGGATGGACGGGTGGGTAGTTTGTGGTCTGATAAAGGCTTAAGTAGCACAGTCAACCGTGCCACCTCATTACGTAATTTTATGAAGATGCTCTTAGTGGCAGGAGGTCACTTAACGGCAAACGACACTTCACAAGCGGCAATTGCTGCACTTGATAAATCGCATTTAGTGCAAACTTGTCGTGACTTATTCGAGAATATGCAAACCCAAGGTATTTTGTTATTAAATGCCAGCTTAGTATTAAGTGATCAACCCATTAGAAAAGATGCCAAAGCGTGGCATCCTTTTATGGAAGTTGTATTGAATACACTTTACAATACACGCCTTGACCTGCAATTGTTGCTGTTTGGTAAAGTTGCTGAAATGATCCAACGCTTTCCTGTTGCAGCCAAGATGCCAAGCCTCATTGCTGAGCATCCATACAATATTTCATTTATCAGCAATCCACAGGTATTAACTGTATTTGGGAATATGAAATTACTGCATGCTTAAACGGCTGCTTGCTGCTTATTACCATTTAACGCGCGGCTCAGATCAGCTTAACCCTGAGTGACATCACAGCCTTCAATTACTTCATTGACGTTAGCGCCGTGTGTTATTAAGTTTGAGGCTTGTTTGTAATTACTTTGAGCTAAATTACTCGTTTCTACACACTGCTGATGATGTTTAATATGAGTAAACTCGTCTAATACCGCTGTAAAAGGATCTTTTATTTTAGGCTGTACTTCTTGCAGTGCTAAAATCCCACGTCTACGTGCCAAGAACCCTAATTGTTCTCACTCTTCAATACTACTTAAAAAAGAAGGGATAGGTGATTTGAAAATCCATTTTAAAATAGGCAGCGCTTCTTTAATAACGACTCGAGGTGTTTGTACCACAACACTACCAATAGTTCCCTCTAATACGATCAATAATGCAGGCAAATTGAGTAAGGTAAGCAATCACCCACCTTTAAAATAATAACCACTCAAAATAGCTACCAGCGCAACGAATAATCCAAACAGTGCTAACAAATCACGTTTTACACTTGTGTCGTCCATTCTTGCATTTTTGATCGTAAACGCACTGACGCTTGACTGAGTAATTGACAAACGCGTGACTCACTCACACTTAAAACTTCACCAATTTCTTTTAAATTTAATTCTTCTTCGTAATACAGGGCTAATACCAATCGTTCTCGCTCAGGTAATCTGCCAATTTTATCAGCCAAGTCGGCTTTTAATGCTGTCGCTTGAAAACATTCTTCTGGAGCAGGGATCTTTGCAGACAAACCATTGGTCATATCATTATCAGTTAAGCCAACATCATCGTAAGCAAACAATCGTGAGCATGCAGAATCACGTAATAATTGATTGTACTCGTCGAGATTAATACCTAATTCAGCTGCAATTTCTTCATCTTTAGGATCACGTTTGGTACGTTGCTCAATGGCTTGAATGGCTTGTGAAATTTTTCTTGAATTGCGATGCACTGATCGTGGCACCCAATCACAACGTCGAATATCATCTAAAATAGCCCCACGGATCCGGATCCCTGCATAGGTACTAAAACTAGCACCTTTAGACGAATCATAGTTTTGTAACGCATCCAATAAACCCATCAGTCCCGATTGGACTAAATCTTCAATTTGAATATGATTGGGTAGGCGAGCAATCATGTGATAAGCAATGCGTTTCACTAACGGCATATAATTAGTTATTTGACCATCTAAGTTATGCTTACCCATCGTTCCATTGTATTGCACTATTTCATTCATGGTGATTAACCTTACTCAGTAGTTGACAAACGACGTTCCAAAAAAAACTCTAAGCCGCCACTGACGCTGGATTGTAATCGCCAGTTTGTCATTTGTTTAGCAAGATCTTTAAATTTTAATGCGACACGACTATTGGAATAATGCATTAACACAGGTTTTTGTTGTTGCACTGACTTACGAAACAATTCATCATAAGGCACATAACCCATGTACTGAATTGACACATCTAAAAATCGTTCTATTACTGTAGTTAATTTGGAAAACACTTTTCGTGCTTCATGATCATTGTCCACCATGTTGACTAACACACGGTAGCGACTAATGTTGTAATCTTGTTTGAACACTTTGATTAAGGCATATGTATCAGTTAATGCCGCAGGTTCATTGCATAACACCACAATCACTTCATGACTGGCTGCTGCAAAACAACCCACACTTTTTACTATCCCTGCTGCCGTATCTATCACTAAATAATCCAATGGTTGAGTGTACTGAGAAAAAGCATGAATGATCCCGCCTAATTCCATTTCATTTAAATCCACCATAACTTTTTTACCTGAGCTTGCGGGAATAATTTGCAAGCCATTTGTGATGGTAATCATGGCATCTGTTAACTGACACTCACCTTGCAATACATGTGATAAATTGCGTTTCAAATCTAAACCCAACAACACATTAATATTGGCCAAACCTAAATCGCCATCCATCAAAATTACTTGGCTCTGCTGCTGGAGTGCGAGTGACAAATTCAGTGCAATATTACTTTTGCCAATCCCGCCTTTACCCCCAGTGACTGTAATCACCAGCGGTGCCTGTCTGCTGTTGTGCCTAGTTGCTTGCATCGATAAATCCCTCACTCGCTTTGATTGCCATGACTTCTTCAGGCCTGTTGTTTTGCCCTGTGGAAGCCAGTATTTTTTCAACTAATTGCGTTTCATCCACACGTTTTATATCATCCGGAATTGTTTGACCATCTGTGACATAAGCAATGGGAAGACGATGAAGGACCATCTCATTCACAGCCACCCCCAGCTCCGAACATTTATCCAGTTTTGTTAAAATACATCCGTTCAATGATAAAAATTGAAAAGCTTCCCTCTCCCTTATTGCAACACAAAACTGGTGAAATAAACTGACTCGACTTCGCGTCGCCCGGTTTGTTTTTCCAACACTTCGCGAATGGTTTGTAAAGCTTTGGTAAGCAATTCGTCTTTCCCTTCCACGGAATACAAATCTTCATAGATGACCCTGCTAAATAAAGTCAGCAGGTAATCACGCAATAAGGATCTGTGAGTTTCTACGAGATCAATAACTTCTTCATCACGTGACATGACTGCTAAATCTATTTGTAAATAACGAGGAGTGCCTTCAGCATCACGGATCCCAACGGTAAATACGGGACGAAGCTTATAGTAGAGCGCAGGTTTCTTGGGTTTTTCTTCCACCACTTCTTCTTCAGCTTCTGCATTGGCGGCATCGTCTGTGCCTTCCACTTGCTCGGTCGCTTCTTCTTTACCCGGCACCCACTTACTAGCAATCCACAACGTCATCCCAATCCCGGCAGCTAACGCAAGCGCCACAGCTAAGATAACGATGATAATAAATTTCCAATTGATGCGACGTTTCACAGGTGGTTCATCCCTACCTTCCTTATCAGCGCCTTTTTTATGTTTGACGTCGTTTTCTTCCTTTGCGTCTTCCGGGCCTTCCTTTTTTTTCTTTTTCTTACCAAACATAGGGATCCAGCCTCATTGGTTGTTTTATATACTATTATGCAAAGACAGTGCCAATGCCCATCCGTCAAAAAATAGTTGTTTTTAATCAATGAGTTAGGTGGATTGTGTTTTTTAAGGTCTGGTCAATAATTGCATA
>Ga0215266_1059_pt1 | contig 9678 bp, 8 predicted proteins | sample JAMX8_100Endo3_H_FD_182616 | JGI IMG/M metagenome (GOLD analysis project Ga0215266, IMG submission 182616) | Enriched cells of freshwater protists from Biology Centre CAS, Ceske Budejovice, Czech Republic - JAMX8_100Endo3_H3 | ecosystem: Environmental > Aquatic > Freshwater > Unclassified ...
AATAGGGCATAAAGTAAAAAAAATACGCCTAAGCGAGATCTGATCGAGTCTTGCCTATTAAAGGTGTTGAGGCAAAAGGCAATCAAAAGGCAAAAAAGGCCCCAAAGTATTAGCATCACTGAGCCGGGCAGCAAGCGGCTGAGTAACCAAAGACCTATGCCAAATAGCATCATAGCAAACAGTTGGTTGACTTGCTGCATCCATTTTCCTGCTTTGGGCAAGTATTTGCCGCCTAGGGTGCCTAATGCCAACAGCAGGGTTCCCATGCCTAAGCCGGTTGCAAATAGTGCGCTGGCCCCCAATAGCAGGTTACCGCTTTTTGCAATATAGCTTAAGGCAGCAATCACCGGGGCTGAGACGCAAGGAGAAGAGATCAATGTTGCCAGTGCACCCATCAAAATGGCGCCTAAATAAGTGCCCCCGCGGGGTTTGAGGTTAATTGTTAAGCTGCTAAAGCGTGCTATGCCTAGTTGTGTTAACCCTAAGTAAAAAAAGACACCGGCAAAGGTGCTGACGATAAGTGGCTGTTGAAAGTAAGCTTGCAAGTTCCTGCCTAAAGTTGCAACGCTAAGCCCAATTAGCGCGTAAGTCGTTGATAAACTAAGCACATAACTTAGCGATAGCCAAAAAGCTTTGCTTGTGCTCAGTTGCTTTTGACCAACGATAAGCCCAAGTAAGATAGGGATCATTGGTAAAACACAAGGGGTTAAGCTAAGTAGTAAGCCAAGTAAAAAGAAAGCCAGCACTGTGATCATGGAAAAGGGGATTGAGGGTGGTTTTGCCTTTTTTTGAATAGGGGTCGTTGATTCTGGGGGGCTGATGGCAGCGATATGATCAAAAGATACTGCAAACCAACGGCTGGTCGGTGGGTAGCATAAATCTTGACCACAGCCTTGGTAGTCAATGCGCAATAAGGTGGTGTTATTAAGATTTTCTAAGGGGATGGATAATAAAAGCGACTGGCTGTAAACGGCTTGCTGACCAAAGTAGGGATCGTTGATGCGTTGCGCTGGCGGAAAATCGGGGGTTAAGGAGGTGTGTATGGGCTTGAGTAAGGTTATTTTAAGTTTTGACTGGTACAGATAGTGATTTTCAGCAATATCCCATTGAGCATTGAGCGCTGTTTTGTCAAAAAAAACCGCTAAGCGAAAAGCTTGATCGTTAGTCAGGATAGGCAAAAGCGGCGCGCTGTATACGTTTAGTCCATAAAAAAGGGCAAAAAGCGTGCTGATAAGACGATAGAGCATAGTATCCCCTTAGCTAAATAGCCACTATAAAAGAGCCGCAGGCGCAAGGCAAATCTTAGGGTTGGCTTAAGGGGATGCGTTTGTTTTGCCAAAAGATGGTTTGATTTCTACCTTTGTTCTTTGCTTGGTACAGTGCGCAATCAGCTGCTTTGATAAGCTTGTCAAAGGTGGGGGTATCTTTACCTAACTCAGCTAGACCGATACTTAAGGTAACTTTGCCACCTAGGTGGCAATGGGGTGCTTTTAGGCGAATGGCTTCTAGCTTAGGGTAAATGACACTGGCGGCCGTTTGCGGGAAGATAATAGCAAACTCCTCGCCACCATAGCGCCCGATGCTATCGGTTTTACGTAAGGTCTGCTTTAGGAGCTGGGCTAATTTTTGTATCACTTTATCACCTGTTGGGTGACCAAAAAAATCGTTAATGGCCTTGAAATGATCAATATCTATCATGGCAAAGCTTAAAGGGGTTTGGTGGCGATAGGCTCGTGCGACTTCCTGGGCCAGTAGATCTAAAATACGACCATGGTTCAAAAGTCCCGTTAAGCTATCTTGGGTAAGGTGGTTGCAAAGTTTTCGCCAGCGCTTGATACGAGCGATAACCGTTTTGGTTAAAAGTGATCTTGCAGCGGGGAGCAAAAGAAAATCATCGCCTTCTTCTTGTAGCGGATGAATGTGCGCTTTGGGTTGGGTTGAAAAATAAACAATGGGGATCTCAGCGAATAAATCATGCTGTCTAATGACTTTAGCTAACGTGCTGCTTGGACAAAAAGAAAGCGCGTGCTCAAGTAAAATAAGCTCTGGCTGTGTTTGGGTGAGTTGTTCGTTAAGTTCAAGTGGGTTGTTAAATGAATTAACTATCATGCCGGATTTTTTTAGTGTGTTTTCAATAAGCATTTGGGATTTGCTGTTGTTATAAAGAACCAGCACGCGATAAAGCGGATCAGATCGTTGGCTAAGTGCCTCAATTTGCACCATAAGGCGCACTAATGTTAGGGGCTGTGTTAAAAAAGCTGAACCACCGGCTTGGGCGGCAAATAAGCGTGTTGCTGTATCTTGCTTTGAAGAGATAAAAATAAGCGGGTTTTTTTGAGCGAGGGTCTTAAGTGGCACTAGGCTATGGGTAGGGCAGCTGGCTGGATCTAGGATAACGATCTGTGGCGAGGGTAGGCTATGGCTAAGTGTAAAAAGTTGTTTTAGGTTATCAGCGACGAGACAGTTAAAGCCCAGCTGTTTTAGTTGACTTAATAAGTGAGGGGCCGGATTGGCAAAAAGCAAGGTAGGCGAGCTGGTTTGGTGCACGGGCATCATCTTTGATCAACTTCCATTTAGTGTAGGCACTTTTTCAATTATAGGTGTCCCTTTTTAGTAAGAAAAATAGTTTTTTAACTGACAAATGATAATTTCTTTGCTTTTGCTCTTGACTCTTTTTGCAGGTGCCTTATTATTGGCACTCTAGGGTGGAGAGTGCTAATAGCATGTCTTTTCCACAGTTAATAACTTTCTTTGAGGAGTTGAAAATGCGCGGTAGCAAAATGAAAATAGCCCCTTTGGGGGATCGTGTGCTGGTCAAGCAAGATGAAGAGCCACAAAAAACAGCCGGTGGACTTTATATCCCGGAAACAGCTAAAGAAGCCCCACAGTGGGGAACGGTGGTTCGCACAGGTGCAGGAAAGCTTCTTGATGACGGCAAGACACGTCCTTTGAGTGTTAAAGAAGGCGATAGAGTCATATTTGGTAAGTATTCTGGCACCAAGGTAAAGGTTGAAGCCGATGAGCTTCTTTTCATGAGAGAAGAAGATATTATGGCCATCGTTCAAGAGTAAGTACAAAAATTTAAAGAGGAAATCGATATGTCAGCAAAGCAATTTTTATTTGATGTTGATGCCCGTAAAACCAGCCTAGAAGGGGTTGAGAAGTTAGCCAAGGCGGTCCGTGTGACCTTGGGGCCTAAAGGTCGAAATGTTGCCATACAAAAGTCTTTTGGCGCACCATTGATCACCAAAGATGGCGCCACCGTTGCTAAAAACGTTGAGCTTTCTAATCCACTTGAAAATATTGCCGCAGAGCTTGTAAAAGATGTGGCCTCAAAAACAGCCGATGATGCAGGTGATGGCACCACAACCGCAACAGTGCTCACGCATGCTATTTTTGCTGAAGGAATCAGGGCATTGGCAGCAGGTGTCAACCCGATGGATTTAAAACGAGGCATTGACAAAGCAGTGAAGTTGGCTGTTGAGTCATTGAGAAAGCTTTCTGCCCCTTGTGCTGACAGTAAAGCGGTTGCACAGGTAGCGACCATTTCTGCCAATTCTGATCAGGCAATTGGTGATATTATTGCAGAAGCTATGAAAAAAGTAGGGAAAGAAGGTGTTATCACCGTTGAAGATGGCACTGGCCTTGAAGATCAGTTGGATGTGGTTGAAGGCATGCAGTTTGATCGTGGTTATCTTTCCCCTTATTTTGTTAACAATCAACAAAATATGTCAACGGAATTAGAAAATCCTTATATTCTGCTTGTTGATAAGAAGATCGCTACCATCCGAGATCTATTGCCTGTTTTAGAGAATGTCGCTAAAGCGGGGCGCCCACTTTTGATTATTGCAGAAGATGTCGAAGGGGAAGCATTGGCAACGTTGGTTGTCAATACCATCCGAGGTGCGGTCAAAGTTTGTGCGGTTAAAGCCCCTGGGTTTGGCGATCGTCGTAAAGCCATGTTGCAAGATATTGCCATTTTAACCAATGCCAATGTCATTTCAGAAGAAATTGGGTTGGTACTTGAGAAAACCACATTGGAAGATTTGGGAACAGCAAAGCGTGTGGTTGTCAGTAAAGAAAACACCATCTTGATTGATGGCGCAGGAAGCAATGCAGATATTAAATCACGCGTTGACTCTATCCGTGCACAAGTTGAAGAAGCTACCTCTGATTATGATCGTGAAAAGCTCCAAGAGCGTATTGCAAAGCTCTCAGGCGGTGTTGCGGTTATTAAAGTAGGTGCAGCCACTGAAGTTGAGATGAAAGAAAAGAAAGCGCGCGTAGAAGATGCTTTGCATGCAACACGCGCTGCTGTTGAAGAAGGGGTTGTCCCTGGTGGTGGGGTTGCTTTTGTCCGTGCTATCCAAGTTGTTAAAGGTGCTACCGCTGATAACCGAGATCAAGAGCTTGGGATCAGTATTATAGCGCGCGCCTTAGAGGCACCATTGCGCCAGATCATTTCCAATGCAGGAGGGGAGCCCTCTGTTATCTTAAATGCTGTGTTGGAAGGAAAAGGTAACTTTGGTTATAACGCCGCAACCAGTGAGTTTGGTGATATGATTGCCTTGGGTATTTTGGATCCAACCAAAGTATCGCGTAGTGCTTTGCAAAATGCAGCTTCTGTAGCAGGTCTTATGATCACCACAGATTGCATGATTGCAGATATCCCTAAAGAAGAACGTGCAGCTGAAGCTGATGCCGGTGGTATGAATGGCATGAGTGGTATGGGCGGCATGGGGGGTATGGGCGGCATGATGTAGCCTCTGTCCTTTGTCAAAACCCCGCTTTTGCGGGGTTTTTTTATTCTTAGAGATAATACGATAGAGTGGTCATCACCTTGCCCAGGGTGTGCATAGTGACTTTAACTGCTCCAGGTAAAGCGTAGCTGCCTAGGTGATTGGCGGATTGTTGATGCTTTGCTTCATCTATTTGCATTTGCCTTAAAATGGCGCGACTTTTTTGATCTGATAATGGTAGCTTTTGTAAATGATCTTCTAAATGCTGGATCACTTGCTGCTCTGTTTCTGCTAAAAAGCCTAGACTCCAGCCTTTGCCAGCGATGCTGGCCCCCATTCCCATCAGGACTGAGCCAGTGAACCACAAGGGATTTAAAAGACTTGGGCGGCTATTGAGTTCTTTGAGGCGCTGCTTGCACCAGCGCAAATGATCTGCTTCTTCTTGGCTTGCTAAGCAAAAAGCTTGGTGCAAGGTGCTATCTTGGGTGAAACTTTGCCCCAGATAGAGTGCTTGAGCACAGACTTCACCGCAGTGATTAACACGCATCAGGCGGGCACTTTTTTGTTGCTGTGATAAGGACAAAGGTGGTTGATTGACCGTGTCACTGGGATTGGGTCTACCAGAGCTACTTGATGCACCCAAGGCTTGGTTAAGTGAGATCAAAAAATTGTCATACCAGCGGTAATGGCGACTCATCACTACACCGTCATGAATTCTTCTTCGGTTGCTTTTTCAGGGGCAATTGCGTTGGCATTATCCAAACGCTCAATCAACGTGGTTAGTTCTTGTTGCCACTTTTCGTGTTCTGTTTTAAGGGAGGCATTTTCTGCTTCCAGGCTTTTGACTTGAAGCTGTAGCAGCTCAATGACATCAATCGCACGAGCCACTTTTTGCTCTAATTGTGATAAAAGTGCTTCAACCATTTTGCCTACCTTTTTCCCTTCTGTTGGTTTTATTTTAAGGGGCTTTGGGGGGAGAAGCAAGGATATGTTAAACTGAGCCAAGGAGGCAGGGTGCGCTATAAGATAACATTTTGGCAGGTGGTCATGAGCGTATTGGCTGCTTTATTTGGTGTGCAAAGTCAGCGTGCGCATCGGCGTGACTTTCAATATGGTGATCCTATTGTCTTTATCTTAGCAGGTATTATCGCGTTGGGTCTTTTTATTTGGGTCTTGGTTATTGTTGTTAAGTTTGTGATGTCTTTTGTTTAAAGAGTGTATTAAGGAGGGTAAGATGGGGTTTTGGGTTAAGCTGTTAATGAGGGTGCAAGTAAAAAGGCTTTGTCATGACTTGCTAAAGCAAACAGGTGCGCCAAAGGAATTGATTAGATCAGCTGAAAAAGAATTTATTCGTTCAATGATGAAAAATACAACAAGTCCTCCAAAAGAAGAAAATCTTCAAGCACGTCGAAAAAATAAAAAGCGCTTAAAAGGCAACTTACCCAATAACCTTTAGTCCAGTTTTGTGTTGCTTAACTAACAAATTATATACTTTAACCTGTTTAGCTCAAGCGATTACCCATTAAGCTAATTTTGCTCTATGGTGATCACAAATAAGCTTTTAGTGTGTACATTTAAGCTATGGTAGAATTGCAGTGTGAAGCAAACCCCATAAGGCGTTTCTCTACTGTCAAAATTTAGCTTGCAGTATTAATATTACAACAACCGCAATTTAATAAAAATAAGGTTGGAAAGGAGTTTTTTGCTTGATTGAAAAGCCCTGGTAATCAGCCACTCATGATGGAGAAGGCTTGCTCTCGATTTTTATTTTGAGCTTTAAAGAAAGCATGCCGGTTAAGAGTACTCACCTAACTGCGCTACATCTAATTACAGCCCTATTTTGAAGTAAAAGCTTGTAGGCTAAGTCTTTTAAAATCCTCTGTAAGCCGGCTCTTCTTAACTGGGTGCTCGCTTTTGAGGCGTAAAGCCAAGCTGTTTTTGCAAGATGCCGTTTTTCTCTGCTTACATCCTGACTAGGCGTACTAGTTACACCTGTTTTTTCTAAGTTAACTCGATTAAAATAGTAAGTAACTGCCGATTTTAATGATTCGAGCAAATCACCCTGTTCTAAAGACGCTTTGTTAAAATGATAAGGCCACTTAATAGTATGTCGTAGCTGATATGCACAGAACTTTGCTTCTATTATTTGGCCTCTTCAAAGGTTGAATGCAATTCTTTGAGGGTGCCTTTGACCCGGTAAAACTTCTCTTAGTGTCCTGTATCCTAACACTTTCCTTGGCCTATTGTTAAGTGATCTTCCACAAACTGGCTCTCTTTTCTTGAAAGAGCCAGATGATTAGGAAAATACTGGCGAAATCATTGGTGTGCTCGTTTAAGCCACGCTCCCAAGCGTGGTAGGGCGTTGCAAAGTAACAGCAACTTGTATGATAGGATATTGTCTCATGCTTTAAAAATTCCTTACCATTATCAAACGTCAGTGTGTGGATGACTTTGCGTGGTAAGCGTTTAAAGGATGTAATCGTTGTTTGGGCAACCCTCTCAGGCTTACTGTTTAGCTTATAAAAAAAGTAAACTGAGACTTTCTATCAACTAAAAATCGCCCCTTTGACCAGCCCTAATAAGGGTGTCACCTTCTTAACCTTTTCTTTTTATCAACAAAAGGCGCTCTCTCATATCAACACGATTGGGGATACAGCCTCGGCCAGCGCGCTTTGAGGCGCTACGAGGATATTTTTTACCCCTGTGCCTCAAATGCGGATAAAGCGTGCCGCCTTTTTTTACGAATTTTTTCTTCAATAAATTGAACGACTTCAGGCGTCATACGGATGGATCTAGCACTTGCCTAGTGATGTGTTTCAACGGCATTAGCGTGAGCTTGCTTATCACGATAGTCCCTTAAACCCGCGTTACGCTTGTCTTGGCGGATGATTGAAGGAGAGAAACACCAATACACATCGCTATCTCTTTTTAACTGCTGCCTGCTGATTTTAAAGTGTAGATCTGACATCTTTGCTCAGGTGATGTGTGACATGGTTAACTCCTCTCATAGATTCACAAAAGGGAGGCTACACTTAATATCATCAACTGGCCATCGCTTTATTTGCAAGCTAGCCAACTATTGCCTATTTAAATTGCGTATGACACTTGATTCGGCGTTTTATTTATACCTAATATAAAGTCTTTTATTTTAGGTGAGCTGATGAAAATTTTCAGTAATACTTCTTGGTTTTTTTATCTAAAGCAGAGATTTCACAAGGGTTATCATTTTTATCCCAATCAGCTCTACACTCGTATTGTTGCTCACTATGTTTTTTGCCATTATCTTCAAGTAAACACTCAACAGCTTCTCGATAGGGTCGTACTAAACTTTCTTCTGGTTCTCTTAGCATTTCTTTTAGTTTTTCCTTAAACGTTTTACCAGAGTCAATTGATCTAGATAAATTCTTATCAGACGCTGAATTACTCGCAATGTGCATCTTTTGCATCTTATAGTTAATAGGGTTAGTGCATATTAACTCAGGATTAAACGTTAAAGTTGATACATGAAATGGATGACCCCACAACCTTACCAGACCGCACTCATTTATATTTTTTGACTTACTTGCTAACTTTATCTTAAAGGTATTTAAAATCAAAGTATTGGCAACTTCTAAGTAAACTTGCCAATCACTTTGTATCCATTTGATAAATTCTTTTTGGATAATTTGATCTGACTTAAAAAGTGCCTCTAACTGTGGAGAATATCCAGCACTTTGTATATCCCCAACCTCTTGGTAGCGGCATTGCTGATACTTACTTAAATAGTAACGAAAACTTTCTATCAAAATACCTTCTGCTTTTACTTCAGAAAGCGCCCCCCAAACCTCCTCTTTAATCACCCTTGCTAGCTGAATACCTCGGTTTAACGAGTGGTAAAAACGCTCACTAAATAAGCTCTTTTCAATTGGTATCGATGACTTCAATCGTTTTAGAATAGGCTGTTTTGCATTATCGTCAATTAATTGATCTCCAAACCAAGCTGTATCTCCAAAAAACATATCTGCTATCTGTTGATCATATTTTGCAAGATAATATATGCCCATCGCAAGCTCACTTATTGTGGGATCTGCACTATAGTTTTTTAAATCATAGAGCTTGCTCTTTAGTAACCTAAATCCAATTTGCTGCAAAGTAGCACATAATACAACATGGCGCCTTGACAGATTTGAGTTTTCATTTTGTTGCCAATAACTTTGGTATAGCGCACTAAAGTTTTTGTAGCCGCCATCCATAAACAAGCTCGCTTTAATTATCGCCTCTTGCAATTTATTTTTTAGAATACACTTCTTTTCAACAGCTTTGGCATAAGCATTGATTTCTTCCTTATAAGCTTCATATAAAGAATCATAGTCTTCTTTATCAACTGTTTCTAGCTTGCTCCTGCTCTTTTTCAAACTTGCCTTTAGCTTGGGTAAGGCTATCTCATCCAATGCGCTTTGCCAGTATGCCACTTCTATCAAACACATTGCATACAAATAATTTTTAGCTGAAGCATATAATTCTTCTTTTGAAATTTTAGAAGTCTGCCTTATATTAGCCTTCAGATCAAAAGCCATTTGATGAAATGCTCGATAAGCCAAGGCCTTTGCACCATTCCCATCTATCAGCTCAACTAAACCTTGGGTATAAAATTGATACCACTTATGGGTCAGCTCTAATGTAGAAGCTATCATTTCAAGAAAATAAGATGAACCTTTTCCATCTAAACCGTGCATTTTAAGTTGATCTTCAACTTTTACTTCCCAAGCTTTTTGATCTTCACCAAAATAAGCTCTAATCGAAAAAAGACTGGCCGCTAGCTCTTGTCTTTCTTTTTGTTGCTTATAAGTTTCAAAGAATTTTTTCGCCTGAATTTGAACAGTGCTAAGGGCTTCTCTATCTTTTGCAGCTAAAGGACTTAAATCAGAATCAGACAATAAGTCCTCTTTTCTAAATTTTA
>Ga0215266_1060_pt1 | contig 9593 bp, 8 predicted proteins | sample JAMX8_100Endo3_H_FD_182616 | JGI IMG/M metagenome (GOLD analysis project Ga0215266, IMG submission 182616) | Enriched cells of freshwater protists from Biology Centre CAS, Ceske Budejovice, Czech Republic - JAMX8_100Endo3_H3 | ecosystem: Environmental > Aquatic > Freshwater > Unclassified ...
AGGAAAAGTGGTCTATTCCGATTGGTTACGTGGCTTTGGCTTACTCCTTATTATTAATCATGGCTCAGGTTATATGAGTTTGTATGCTCGAAACCAAGCGTTGTATAAAAAAGTGGGAGAAACCGTTGCAGCAGGAGCACTCATTGCGTTGGTGGGCAAAAGTGGTGGTTTTAATGAAGCAGCACTGTATTTTGAACTTCGCCATAATGGCCATCCACTGAACCCCAATCAATGGTGTCAAAAAACTTGACGAATGAACACTTAGGATGTCAAGATGAAGAAGGGAAGGATCCCTAATCGATATGCAACAAGGAGTGAATGCAATGTTAAAAACCCCCGTCCGTCGTTATATTCAACCATTACTGCTATCTTGCTGTCTATTAAGTTTACATGCCCCCCTTGTTTGTGCTAAAGAAACGCCAAATAATACGGTAAATCCTGGTGCTGATCAGCAAGTTCCCTACGAGGATATTCGACGGTTTACCACAGCCATCAATCGCATCAAAAATCATTACGTCAAAACAGTGGATGACAAACAACTGTTTGAAGATGCTATTCGTGGCATGCTGGAAGGCTTGGATCCACACTCATCATACCTTTCCGAAGAAGAATACAAAGATTTAAAAATCAGCACTAAAGGAGAATTCGGAGGATTAGGGATCGAAGTCGGTATGGAAGATGACGTCATCAAAGTCATCAGCCCTATTGACGATACCCCTGCGGCACAATCTGGTATCAAAGCAGGTGATTTAATTATTCGCATTGATGATACACCGATCAAAGGCATGTCGCTTAAAGAAGCCGTCAATCGCATGCGCGGTAAAAAGGGCAGCGCCATTAAACTCACCATCATTCGTAAAAAAGAAAAGAAACCGTTAGTGATCACCGTGGTGCGTGATGTGATCCAAATTAAAAGCGTTAAAAGTCGCATGCTAGATGACGGGTTTGCTTATATTCGGATCAGCCAATTTCAAGATCCCACCGCAAAAGATTTAGCGAAAACTGCAAAAAAACTACGTGAGGATTCCAAAGGAAAACTTAAAGGTATTGTCCTTGATTTACGAAGTAATCCAGGCGGCTTGTTGGATTCAGCCATTGACGTGTCCGATTCATTTTTAAATAGCAATAAAATGAAGAAGAAAATGATTGTGTACACCGAAGGCCGTGTTCCAGGTTCACGCTTAGAAGCCAAAGCCACACCAGGTGATATTTTTAAAGGGCTCCCTTTGGTGGTACTCATTAATGGTGGTTCTGCATCAGCATCTGAAATTGTTGCCGGCGCCATTCAAGACCATAAACGTGGCATCATCATGGGAACCAAAACTTTTGGTAAAGGTTCCGTGCAAACGGTACTACCCTTAGACGATGATCAAGGGATCAAACTTACCACAGCACTGTACTACACTCCTAATGGTCGCTCTATTCAAGCCGAAGGTATCGAGCCTGATATCATTATTCAAGATATCAAAATACCAAACCTTGAGGACGATGGCGATTCTGACTTACTCATCGCTGCAGTCAAAGAATCGCACTTAACCGGTCATCTTGAAAATAACGGTCAAGCAGGCAATGAAGGTAAAAAAGGCGCCAAGAAAGCCAAACTATTGAGTGAAGATTACCAACTACATCAAGCCTTGACATTATTGAAAGGATTGCATGTGCTGGGTAAGCAAACAAAAATTGTTAAACCGTAAGTTTAAGCCAGTAAGCTTCGCAGCATCCACGCGGTTTTTTCATGTAAGGCAATGCGTTGCGTTGCGAGATCGGCAGTAGCGTCATCACCTGCTTTTTCGGCTAAGGGAATTAGGGTACGGGCCGTACTCACCACTGCTTCATGACCTACTACTAAATCTTCAATCATAGCTTCCGCTTTAATGGATGTGGTGTTTTCTTGAATTTTACTCAGGGCAGCAAATTCATGATAACTACCGGGCGCACGCACACCTAAAGCGCGAATGCGCTCAGCAATTAAATCCACAGCCACAGCCAATTCAGTATAATGTGTTTCAAACATTAAGTGTAAGGTATTAAACATAGGACCTTCAACATTCCAATGGTAGTTATGTGTTTTAAGATACAAACTGTAACTATCCGCTAGGAGTTTTGCTAAACTTTCAGCCAAAGCATTGCGATCACTTGCATTTATTCCTATATTAATATCCATTGAATTGCCTCCTAAGTTAATTTATACAGCCACTGCCGCTTTAATGTGAGGATGTGCGATATAATCTTTAATTTCAAAATCTTCAAATGCGTAACCATCTATGCTAGCTGGTGTGCGCTTTATTTCTAACGTTGGCAACGCATACGGTTGACGCGATAATTGTTCCGTAGCTTGTTCCAAATGATTGGTGTAAAGATGACAATCACCTCCTGACCAAACAAACTCACCCACTTCCAAACTACACTGCGCTGCCACCATATGAGTTAACAATGAATACGATGCAATATTAAAAGGCACACCAAGAAAACTATCAGCGGAACGTTGTGTCAACATACAAGACAAACGATCGTTTGCCACATAAAATTGAAACAACAAATGGCAAGGAGGCAAAGCCATTTTAGAGAGTTCACCTACATTCCAAGCGCTCACAATATGTCGACGTGAACTTGGATCACGCTTAATTTTCTCAATTAAATTTTTAATCTGATCAACACTACCACCACTCGCAGTCGGCCAAGCACGCCACTGTTTACCATAAACAGGTCCCAAGTCGCCTGTTTCATCAGCCCATTCATTCCAAATACGCACCCCATGGTCTTGCAAATATTTGACGTTGGTATCACCATTTAAAAACCACAGTAATTCATACACAATACTTTTTAAGTGTAGTTTTTTAGTCGTCACTAAAGGAAAACCTTGCTGCAAATCGAAACGCATTTGATAACCAAAGACGCTTAAAGTTCCTGTCCCTGTGCGATCGGATTTCTCAACGCCGTTTTCAATAATATGCTTTAAAAAGTTTAAATACTGTTGCATACCCCTATCCCATTTTCAATCGCTGTTATCTATATAGCACCACAAACCCAGTCCTAACAGTATCATCGGTATGGATAATAACTGCCCCATGGTAAACCCTTCAATCCCAATATATCCCAGTTGTACATCCGGTTGTCTGAATAATTCCGCGATGATGCGTAAACATCCATAACCCAGTAAAAATACTGCTGAAACACGACCGCGCTGTCGCGGCTTGCGTGCATAACACCACAATAATGCAAACAGTAGCATACCCTCTAAGGTGAATTCATACAACTGAGAAGGGTGTCTGGGTTCAGGCCCTGCATGTGGAAACACCATGGCCCATGGTACTGTACTCACCCGTCCCCACAGTTCACCGTTAATGAAATTGCCTAAGCGACCCGCCGCTAACCCAATAGGCACTAAAGGAGCAATGAAATCCATTATCATTAAATAGGATTGTTGTTTTTTGTGTGCAAACCATTTTAATGACAACAACACACCCAGCAAACCACCATGAAACGACATCCCGCCTTCCCAGATCCGAAATAAACTCAGAGGATCTCGTACTAAAGCAGCACCATCATATATCATCATATACCCCAAGCGACCACCAAGGATAACACCTAAGGCACCATAAAAGACTAAGTCAGCAATGTCTTCTTTACTCCAGTCAACCTGGAGCTGTTTTCTGCGGTACAATGCCAAACACCATACACTCAGAAAACTCACTAAATACATGAGACCATACCAGTGAATTTTAAATTGACCAAGCTGCAAAGCAACTGGATTAAACTTAGGGTACTGTAACATCTTCTTCTCTATTTACGGATACAATAAATGAATACCCACTAGTAATAAAAACACTGAAAAAATACGTTTTAAAATTTTAGCAGGTAAGACATGAGCCAACCTTGCTCCCACACGTGCAAACACTACACTCATGGATGCTGCTAATAACGCTCCAGGCCAAAACACATAGCCACTGCTCCACGTAGGTAAATCAGTTGTGTTCCATCCTGTGTCAATAAAACCAATGGTTCCAAAAATAGCAATCACAAAACCACATGCGGTTGAAGTTCCCACCGCATTTTTGACGGCAACATTGCAGCGTGTAAGAAACGGCACCGTAATCGTACCACCACCGACACCTAATAATCCAGATTTAGCGCCCACAGCCAGTGATAGCAACCACATACCCTTACGTTTAGGCAAGCCATGGTGAGGTTTGGGAGGAATTAATAAAAACATTCGCACAGCAACTATCAATAAGAAAATACCAAAACAAATTTCTAAAAGTCGAGTATTTAACAACGCAGCGAATTGAGTTCCCAACAATGTTCCAATAATAATACCGGGAACTAATTGTCGCCATACTGGCCACAACACTGATCCCCGACGATGATGTGCAGACATAGATGAACACGTGGTAATAATCATTGTTGCAAGTGAACTCCCTGCCGCCATATGCATCACTAAGTTATCTGGAAAATGTAATAGACCAAAAATCAAAGCAAATGCAGGCACAACAAGCACACCACCACCGACACCTAATAAGCCTGACATAAGTCCAGCAAGCATACCGACAACAAGAAATAATAAATAAGATACTGGCATGTTAATTTTTCCCTGCTCGAATCAAACCACCCAAACCAGCTTGTGCCAAGACACCTTCTAATCGTTGACGTATTTGTTTTGCATGATTCATTTTTAACACCTCGTCTAAGAGTTGTTTTGCGTGCGACATTGAAAACTTCCGAACGACCCACTTGACTCTTGGCAAACTGACAGAGCTCATACTCAAAGCATCAAAACCCATAGCCAATAACAGTATAACCGCAACAGGATCACTGGCCATTTCGCCACAAATTGAAACAGTTTTATTCACCTTATGCGTTTCTTCAACAATACTTGAAAGTGCATGTAATACACTTGGATGCAACGCATCATATAATCTCGCAACACGTGAATTATTGCGATCAACGGCTAATAAATACTGAGTTAAATCATTACTCCCAACAGAAACAAAGTCCACACGTTCCACAATAGCACGTATTTGATAAACTGCCGCAGGCACTTCAATCATCACGCCTACAGGTGGAAACGTAATAGCAAGTTGGTCTTCTACTAACTCATCATGCGCACGTTTAATTAATTCTAACGCTTCATCTACTTCTTCAACTGCACTGATCATAGGCAACATAATGCGTAAATTATCCAAACCTTGGCTCGCACGGAGCATCGCACGCACTTGCACTAAAAAAACCTCAGGATGATCTAACGTTAAACGAATCCCACGCCACCCTAAAAATGGATTGGCTTCAGTCACTTTAAAATACGGCAAAACTTTATCGCCACCGACATCTAAGGTTCGCATAGTGACCGGCCGTGGAGAAAATGCTCGTAGCAATTGCTGATAAACAACACGTTGTTCTTCTTCTGCAGGGAAGCGATCACGCGTCATGAAAGGTACTTCCGTTCGATAAAGCCCTACCCCTTCAGCACCTACACTCAATGACAATCCAGCATCAGCTGCTAACCCTGTATTAACTAACAAAGACACCTGATGTCCATCGGTTGTTTGGGCAGGAAGATTTTGGAGTTCTTCTAAACCTGCTTGCAATTCACGTTCTTCATCAATCAAACGCATGAGTTCACGTTTTAAATTGACATTAGGGGAGATGTACACATGACCGTGGTAACCATCCACAATGGTTTCACGATCTTCAAATAAAGGAGGTGACAGTCCCTCAACACCCATAACCGTAGGGATCCCCAGAGCACGTGCCAAAATTGCTACGTGAGAATTACTTGAGCCACTACCCGATACAATGGCGGACAAGTGTCCCTCAGGCACCTCAACTAAATCAGAGGCAGTGATTTCATCACCCACGAGAATAGTATTCTCAGGGTATTTTAATTCTTTAAAACTGGCGCGTTGCAAGTGCATTAACACGCGCCGACCTAAATCTTTTATATCCAGCGAACGTTCTTTGAAATAAGGATCATCCATTGCCGAAAATACAGCGATGTGTTTCGTGATGACTTCCGATAATGCTTTTTGCGCCCACACCCCTTTCTTAATCTGAGCACATACTTCTTTGTGAAAACTATTACTGTCGAGTATCTGTAAATACGCTTCAAATAATGCTTGCTCTTCTTTGGGTAGTAGACTTGCGGCACGTTCCCCTAACTGGCGAATTTCATCACGCGCTAATGTCAATGCTTCTTCAAACTTAACTTGTTCTGCTTTAACATCGGCTATTTTACGGTGTGGTACCGCATCTAAATCTGATTTAGGGTAAACGATAACAGCAGTACCCGCACCCACACCCGGAGCACTGCCTAACCCTTTTAACGTAATGCTTTTATTGGAGCGCGAACGTCGCTTACGCGGAATATCGCCCAACTCACCCGTTGCTTTAGCATGCGCTAACACACCAGCTAACTGCACGGAAATAGTGACGAGAAACGCTTCTTCTTCTTTATCAAATAAATGCGCTTGCTCGTGCTGTACAACTAACACCCCGAGGTTTTGGCGCTGATGAATAATAGGCACTCCAAGAAAGCCACGAAACTTTTCTTCACCTGCCAACGGCGAGTATAAATATCGCTTATGAGTCGGCGCATCTTCAATGTTGATAGGTTCTTCGCGCTCACCCACCCAACCTATTAAGCCCTCACCCACCGCAATACCAATACGCCCTACGGCTTTCTGATTTAAGCCATCGGTGGCCATTAAAAAATATTTAGTTTGCGCTTTGTCCAATAAGAATACGGAACATGCTTGGGTGTGTAAGGCTTGACGAACGCGCTTGACGATGGTTAGTAGAGCAGCTTTTAGATCTTTAGCAGCATTGACTTCTTGAACAATTTGATGCAAAAGCTGTAACATTTTACGCCTTTATTGAGTAGTATATCCACATCATAGATTAATATTATATAGTGTCCTAACCATACCATAAATTTGGCAACTTTGTTAACATTGGCTATACTCATTACTAAGAATGAATGTAAAAACATAGGCTTAAGGAGTCCAAAATATGGCTGCACTGACCAAAGCAGATTTAGCTGCTTCCATAGCAAACGAGGTGGGTTTGAGTAAGTTGGAAGCCAAAGAAATTGTTGAAACATTCTTTGATGAAATCTCTGTTGCACTAAAACAGGGCGATAACGTCAAAATTTCGGGATTTGGGGTATTTGCCTTACGCGATAAAACAGCACGCCCGGGCCGTAATCCTCGCACTGGCGAACACTACGAAATCGCAGCCAGAAGAGTGGTCACTTTTCATGCAAGTGGCAAACTCAAGGAGCACGTCGCTAATTACCAAAGTGATGGTGACAATAGCTAGACTTTGTTCTCACATTTGCTTTTGCTGAGCAAATATATGAGATGACAGGTCCTAAAAACTGTGTTAAAGTACCTATTTTTAACGTATTGAACTGGATAATATCCCATGACCTTACCATCAGATGATTTAAAGCCCTTTCGCATTTACTTTGGCCTTACCCTGCTCCAAGGCGTTCTCGCTTTGGCGGTGCTGGGTTTGGTTATGCGACTGGCCTGCCACTACCTCATTTAAGAGCCGTTCAAAGTTCTACTATCTCGGCCAAACTGCCTTGATTTCCTGCGCTCCGCTGCTTATGTACCTCATGTACACTCCGCTGCGGTGCTCAAAAACCAAGTCATTTTGTCTCGAGCTAGCGAACTTTGAACTGGCTCTACAAATCAAAGTGCTACTATCTAGAAATAAAGGGCTTTAAGCTAAAAGGCCTTCGCGAAGAGCGAAATGAGTCAAACCCACTTCATTATCGACACCCAGTTTCTTCAACATGCGGTAACGGTGACTGTGTACGGTTTTAACTTCTAAAAATAGCTGATCAGCGATGTCTTCAGAAGACAAGCCTCGAATAGTCATCATCATGATTTGCAATTCACGCTCAGTAAGTGCATCCACCAAAGATTTACGGTTGGGATCGATTTTCTTCAAAGCGAGCACTTGGGCCACTTGATCTGTAATATGACGTTTACCCGCACAGACACTGCGGATTACTTCAACTACTTTGGGAATGCTGTCTGTTCGAAGCAAATACCCTGAGACACCTAAATCAACAAAACGAGAAGCAAACGGACTATTCGGACTGCTATCCAAAACAATTATTTTCGTTCTACGTTCAACGCGAATGATTTTTCTGGCGGTATCTAATCCACCCATTCCAGGTAAATCAGCATCCATCAGTACCACATCAGGATCGTATTGACGCACGATATCGACAGCTTTTTGACCGTCACGCGCCATAGCTACCACAGACATATCTTTGTACTCTTCGAGCAACTGTTTAATGCCTTCTCTTAGCAAATTATGCTCAATGACAAGAGCGATTTCAGCGGATTTATTAAGTGGAGCTGAGGGGGTGTTCAATTGAATATTTTTCTCAGTTACTTCGGACAACGTATTTTTCCTTCTTATGTTTTAGTTATTCCTTGAGTAATAATATTGTACTCTTTATTTTCGACAATTGTAAGAATTTTCTCCAATTTATACGTTGATAATGCACGTTTAAACCACAAGTTTCAAGCGAAAAGTCCTTAAAATCAGGTGTTTACTACTATATTACGTAATTCGTCAGGACTTAACCAGCCCTCTAAATGATTTTTAATAATATTCTTTAATGCATAGATATGGTAGAAATTATGATTTAATGCATAGATGTAATTCAGGTTTTTGCCTCCATTTTGTTTAAATAATTTACTATATTCCTGTTGGATCTCTTGCAAAGTTTCCAAACAATCGGATGAAAAACCAGGACAAATTATATCCACTTCCTCACATCCTTGTTGCGCCAAATCGATTAAAGTTTGATCGCAATACGGTTGCAACCAAGCTTCTTTTCCAAACCGAGATTGGAAAACCATGCGCCATTCTGATTCTTTTAAGTCCAATGTTTCAGCCAACAAGCGAGAAGTTTTATGACAAAAACAATAATAAGGGTCGCCTTTGTCAAAACAACGTTGAGGTAAGCCATGGTAAGACATGAGCAGTTTGTTTTTTCGACCTAATATTGACCAATGATCACGAACTGATTGAGCCAACGCAGTAATATAGTGCTCATTATCCGCATACCCATTAATCATGCGCAACTCTGGCAAAAAACGCCATGACTTAAGTGCTTCAGACACTTTATCAAAGGTTGCAGCCACGGTGGTTGCCGAATACTGAGGATATAAGGGAAACACTAACAAGTGTTTGATTCCTTTGGATGCCAAGGCAGCTAATGCTGAGGCAATACTGGGTTGACCGTAACGCATGGCCACGGCCACATGCACCGGACGCTTGGCTGCGGCAAAAACCTGCTGTAACGCACTCGCTTGTCGCTGTGCATTCACTAATAAAGGTGATCCTTCTGCTTGCCAAATTTGTTGATACAGTTTGGCAGATTTAGGCGATCGAAATGGCAAAATAATCCCATGTAAAATAGGCCACCAGAGAAGTTTTGGAATTTCAATTACACGCCGATCGGATAAAAACTCCTTTAAATAACGACGTACTGCACGCGTCGTGGGGGCATCGGGTGTGCCAAGATTGGTGAGTAAAATCCCCACTCCATCGTATTGTTTATGCTCTTTCGT
>Ga0215266_1061_pt1 | contig 9550 bp, 12 predicted proteins | sample JAMX8_100Endo3_H_FD_182616 | JGI IMG/M metagenome (GOLD analysis project Ga0215266, IMG submission 182616) | Enriched cells of freshwater protists from Biology Centre CAS, Ceske Budejovice, Czech Republic - JAMX8_100Endo3_H3 | ecosystem: Environmental > Aquatic > Freshwater > Unclassified ...
AAAAAAGGACTGCAGAATATGATTCTCCACCTATTGGGTCTGATAACATCACACGGCGTCCTCTGTTGGTAGGCTGCAGTGGTGGCGGTGGCCATATTGCTGGTATCAAAGGTATTCACGGTTTCTTAAATATGAGCGCCGATGTAGACTTACCTCGTCATATTCCCAAAGAGCATCAATCCAATTCTGAAAATCACACAAAGGAACAGAAATTAATATACTATGCCGCTAGACTGATCCATGATATTCCTTTTGTAAGCACATTCATACGACAACAAATGGGCGATGGTATTTTCAGCATCTTCAAGCACTACCCCGTTATCCCAACGGTGCAAGAGATTAATGAAGGTATCAGTGCACTTAACAAACCAGCTCTTAACTATCATAACAATAAAATTGAGGACAATAAACTTGAGGACAATAAACTTGTCTACATTGATATGTTGTTAGATGTCTATCCAGCGGGTTACGAAAGTGCAGCTATATGGAATACTTTGCAAAAACAAGATCGTACCAGAGATCTTGCTAAATTAATTAAACTGCAAAAGAAAAGTGATGATGAAAATTATAAAGCCGTCTATGACTATTATTCTGGACTATTAAGCGCTGCATCGAAGGAAAACAAGCCTTACACAGAAATTATCAGTACGCAAGCTATGGCGTTACCTGCCTTATGTCAAGCGGTGCTTGATTATAATAACAAGCGAAAAGAAAGTCATCCTGAGGTACGGGTTCACCAATACTTAACGGACTTACCAACACCGGGTGCTGTGCACTTCGGTGGTGCTTTAGGCCGTTTGGATAAAAATCAAAGCGGTGTGATGGCGTTGTATGGTGTTGGTTTAACAGCTGACTTCTTCACACATTTTAAACTGGACAAATTATCTTTTGCTAAAGTTCATAACATTGATCCTAGGAAAAACCCCATGGTTCGTCCTGGATTTAAAAATCCGGAAAAGCATCAAAACGATAAATTCGATAAGGAGTGTAGTGTCAGCGTAAAAATTTATAACAAGAATGAAAAGTCAGAACATACTATCTCAGCAAACGATACCGTTGCCACAATCATGTTAGGCAGTCAAGCGAGTAATGATACGGTTGACTATGCAATTAAACTGGCTGAACTGGGTTATAATAAAATTTTTGTGTTTGCCGCTAATAGCCAAAACAAAATAATTAAAACGATAGAAAAAAAATACAAACCTAATTCTCATCAACCCCAAATCATTGTCTTAGGCAATCAAGATGATGAGGGAATGACGCCGATCATGACGCGTAGCAATTGTGTAATTATACGCGGCGGTGGTTTGAGCGTCATGGAACAATTAGCCATGCCCCACAACCCCAAACAAACTGTACTGTTTCATCATAAAGAACCCAGTGATGCATCTGGTTTTATCAAAAAACGCCTCGATAAAACACCCAAAACTTTAACCTCAGGCATTGCATGGGAAGATGCCAATATCAAAGAATTAATCAAGCAACTCACCACGCTCGGTGTGCATACCGATAAAACCACAACGCAACGTATTGTGTCTCATGCACGAGTTGCTTTGATGCATCAATTCATTAGTGAAAGTTTTATTAAATCAAATTTAAAAAAGCGTAAAGCCTTGGAGCTCATCAGTCAACACGATGCTGCTTTTCAGGCATTTATGAAATGGGCTAAGCAAAGTAAACATCAAAATAGCTTAGAGTGTTTATTAGATAGCTGCGCAAAGCAAATCCACACTCCAACATCAAATACATCACAGGCAAAAGTTAGTTTATGTGTTCGTTTCCTTAAATTTGCTAGATTTTCTTTGACGGGAACGCTTACCATTGCCGCCACTGCATTTGCTACTCTAGCCTTACTGAAACCACACATCGCCACTGTTCTATTAAACCAAGCATTAACTGCCTTACATATTAGTTTCGCAGCCACAATAACAACGATCATACCCATTGCAGGCATTGCGTTAGGTGCTGCGGTAGGTGTCCTACTGCTAGGTGCAGCTATTTATAGTATTGTGAGATACGCACAGCATTACAATACATCGTCGCCATCTGAAAAACATGATGCACAGTCAACCGAGACCTTAGTAGAAAATTTTACACAGATATTAGCGTCTGTGGAACCAGTCAATCTAAGCTCTGAAACTATTGTTGGCTCGTACGCTGGCAATAAAGTTTTGCCTCAACAACCAGGCCAAACAAACACCCCTGCAGATCAAGGTTCCTTTCAACGTTCCTCTGCTGAAACAGTGCCACAAGCAGGCTCTACTAACACGCGATGATCATGAGCAAAGCGATAACACGCTGCTACCGCTTCTTTATCACTCACTACATAAGGACGAATATCATGACGCTGACTCCAGGCAAAGGCTTGATCGGCAACGCGATTCGCACCTAAAAAGGTGGCCGTGGGTTGCATGTTTTCCATTTTTAAGGTCACACGTTTATTGCGCAACAAACTGAGGGCAGTGATTCAACGAGAGGGGTAGTGATGTGTAAATGTGACATGTTAGTTTTCTTATTCATACTGTACCCCGCGGTCAAGCTGCGGGGTGACACTTTTGAGTGGCCCCCCGCCTTCGCGGGGGTGACGGCGTAGCTTCGGTGGGAATGACAATAAACTGTCTTCTACTGTCTCAATCGTCGTTGTTTCTCACGTTCCCAATCGCGTGCTTTGCTCACAGCGCGTTTGTCGTGTTGCTTTTTCCCTTTGGCTAAACCGACTTCACATTTGGCACGACCTCGCGTCCAATGTAGATTCAGTGCCACTAAAGTATACCCTTGACGTTGCACTAAGCCGATGAGCGTGGCAAGTTCTTTTTGGTGCAGCAATAATTTTCGCGTACGCGTGGGATTAGGCGTCACATGTGTTGACGCTGACAGTAGGGGATTGATGTGCGCACCGAGCAACCAAGCTTCCCCTCGCTTGATAATCACATAACTTTCCGTCAGCTGCGCACGGCCAGCACGCAAGCTTTTGACTTCCCAGCCTTGTAGGACCATGCCCACTTCAAAACGTTGCTCGATGAAATAATCGTGCAAGACTTTTTTGTTAGCGACTATCTGATTCGTCGGTGTTTTCTTCTTACTCATCTTTCGACTTGCCTTAGAGCCTCTTTTCAAGGCACAATAAAAGTAACCCTAATTGAGGCTAAACCATGACTATGATTAAACGCAGCGCGATGGTCCCTTACACCAGCGCTGAAATGTTCGATATCGTGAATACAGTAGAAGACTACCCTAAATTCTTAACCTGGTGCAAGTCCAGCATTGTACACGCACGCAGTGAAGATGAAGTCCGTGCCACTCTCAATTTAGTGCATGGCCCACTGCAAAAATCATTCACCACCTGCAATCGCCTGCAACAAGCTAAAATGATTGAAATTCGTTTAATCAATGGTCCCTTCAAACACTTAGAGGGCTTTTGGCGCTTTGAATCACTCACAAATCAAGGCTGTAAAATCCTATTTGACTTGGAATTTGAGTTTTTAAACAAATTATTAAGCCTCACGATTGAACCCATTTTCAGCCAAATTGCCAATTCCCTCGTGGATGCGTTTTGTAACCGAGCAGTAGAACTCTATGGCCCCCGTGAACTCGTACCCAGTTGAAGTGGCCTACGCTCCCAGTAGCCAAGAACAATGCCTGCTGACCGTCCAAGTCCCCGCAGGATGCACTATTGCGTATGCTATTCGTCAATCGGGGATCCTAACACTCTATCCCAAACTTGAATTAACGACGTTGCAGGTAGGGATTTTTGGCAAACGCTCGCAACTCGATACCACAGTTGCACAAGGCGATCGCATTGAAATCTACCGTGATTTAGTTGTCGATCCTAAGACAGCGCGTAAAAAACGGACGAACAAGTAATATTTGTATGGATTCCCGCTTTCGCGGGAATGACAAGGCAGTGGATTCCTGCATCCAAAGAAAATTCTTAACTCTAACCAATGGGGTAATACTGTCCAGAAATACTGGTTAGATGGTTATTCTTGAAGTGTACATAGAGGTGTTGCTTCTTTATCAGTCCTTTGCCGCCTCGCTGGAAAGTATAGACATAAGTCCACACATTCTCATTTAACGTACTTTTGAGCACTGGGGTCCCTAAAAGAAAACTCACTTGGTCTTTGCTCATGCCTCTTTTCAATTCATTCAGCATGGCTTGGGTCACAATATTGCCCTGCTGGATATCGGTTTGGCGTACACGGAAGTAAGAACACGCGCTCAACGCCACGCTACAAGCCATTATAATTGTAATCAAAACAAGCTTTCTCATTTTTCACCGATCCCCATTTACTTTCTAATTAAGAATGATTATCATTTGCGAGTGTCGATTGCTTCGTGTTCCGAAGTCGCTCCCCATGACGAGGTAATTTCGCACTGACCAACGGCAGTGATTATACCGGGTGATCCAAACGATAGCTAGGATGGGATAATGGAAACAGCTGAACTTAAAAATGTTGGCCTTAAAATCACGGGACCGCGTACAAAGGTATTAAAAGTATTAGAAAATGGTCCCGACCGTCATTTAAGTGCCGAAGACATTTATAATTACTTGCTCAGCACAGGCGATGATATTGCTCTGGCGACGGTTTACCGAGTTCTCACGCAATTTGAAACTGCTAAATTAGTGACGCGCCACCACTTTGCCGATGGTCATTCTGTCTTTGAACTCAATGCCGGCGACCACCATGATCATATAGTCTGTATAAAATGTGGTCGTGTTGAAGAATTCTTTGATCCAGAAATCGAAGCCCGCCAAGAAGCTATTGCGCAAGAAAAAGGCTATAAAATAACTGACCATAGTTTAAATATCTATGGGATCTGTGCCAAGTGTGATCAAACCGGCTGATTTTTTTAACCTATTGAAAAATAACGATTATTTTTCAAAATAATGTTGCTGAACTCCATAGAACATGGCTATAATTAGCCCAATAATCTAAAAATCGTATAATTCACCAACTGATAGCGTGCTAGGATAACCTGGTAAAAATATTGCCAAATCGGCACCCGCCTTGAAAATATCTCTAACTTACACGCATGCAGTCTTGAACCTAAATTCCGCAGTTAAACTCGTTACGAGAGGGGCTAATGTGTTGAATATTAAGGTTATTTTGAATGGGTTGCGACGCAGCCGTACTCACTCGTACGGTGAGGAGCAAACCATTCAAAATAACCTTTAGATTCAGTGCAGTAGCCCCTCGTAGTAGAGTTTAACTGCGGAATTTAGGTTGAAGCGACCCCTGAGGCTGTGAGCCCAACTCCTTCGTCAGCGACCTGATTACGGGATCCAGTATATGTTCTAGTCTACTAATAAACTTTTGGCATGTGCGCGTATTTGTGCTGTGATTTTGATACCACCTAAGATGCGTGCGAGTTCTTCAATGCGTTCTGCTTTTGTTAAGGATTTCACCGTGGCATGGGTGGTCGTTTTCGCATGCGTTTTCGTTACTTGCAAATGTTGATGGCCTAAAGCAGCCACTTGCGGTTGATGGGTAACACACAACACTTGTGCTTTTTCCGCCAGAGACCGTAACAGTTGACCAATAACTTCTGCAGTTGCACCGCTCACCCCCACATCCACTTCATCAAATAAAATTAATGGTGGTTGCATAAATTGCATCATCACCACGTGGATCGCTAACGAAATTCGTGACAATTCACCACCGGATGCGACTTTATTCAAAGCTTGCAATGGCTGGCCAGGATTGGCGCTTAAAAGAAAACGTATGGATTCTAAGCCCTGCGCGTGAAAACGCTCGTTGCGTGGTTCACACTGCACCGTAAAACATGCTTTAGGCATACCTAAGGTATGTAAATGTGCAGTCACAGCTTTCGCTAAACGCGTAGCAGCCAGCTTGCGACTCTTGGTGAGTTTGTTTGCACACTCGGTATAGGCCTCAGCACTGGTTTTGACTTGCTGTTGCAGTTTTAGCACATTTTCATCGGCATCATTCAGTGCGTCATACTCGTGTTGAAAGCGTTGTTGACATTGCCACAATTCATTTGGCTTAACGCTATGTTTACGTGCTAAAGTTTGAATCTCAGCAATACGATTTGACAATTGTTGCACACGTGCAGGATCGGCATTAATAGATTGTACCGCATGTTGCAAATTTGCAATGGATTCTTCAATTTGAATACTTGCTTGTTGCAACATAGTGTGTGTTTCAGTTAATTGTGTTTCGGTTTCACTTAATGTTTCAACAGCAGAGAGCGCAGCATGCAATTGTTGGTTCACAGCACCTGTGTCTTGCTCACTTAACACATTCAGTGCTTGGTGGTAATGCTGTAATAATTCATCTACATTCGCAAGTCGTTTATGTTCTTGCTCACATTGCTCATACTCTTCTTCCACCACTGCACTTTGTTTAAGTTCGTCCAATTGAAAACTTAAAAATTCTAAACGTGCGGTGCGCTCAGTGATTGCAGCCTCTAACTGACTTAACTGCTGTGAGTAGGCATGCCATGTTTGATAACTTTCACGCACTGCTTGCAAAAGCTTATCATGTTTTGCAAATTGATCTAAGTATCTTAATTGTGTGGCAACTTGCAATAAGGCTTGATGTTCATGTTGACCGTGCACTATGACTAAGTGATCAGCTAATTGACGTAGCATTTGCAAAGTTACCGGTGTGCCATTAATAAAGGCTTTAGAACGACCTTCGGCGCTGATGACACGACGCACAATACATTCATCATCGGCAGCTAATTCATGTTCTTGCAACCAGTTTTCAGCTTGCGGTAAACGCTTTAATTGAAAGCTTGCAGTGATCTCGCATTGCGGTGAACTGGCACGCACCGTAGCTGCATCGGCACGTGCACCAAAAATATAGTTGAGTGCCTCAAACAGCACAGATTTCCCTGCACCACTTTCACCTGTTACCACCGTCAAACCTGACTCAAAGTTGAGCTCCAAGCTTTCTACGATGGCAACATTTGTTATCTTTATAAAATTTAACATCGACAATTATTTACCTCGCTTTATGTTCACCATTATGTCAAACTATGCGGCGTTATGTAAGCTGAGAAATCCGAATGACGGAAACGGTTGAAAAAGTAAAAATTCGCCCTGTGAGTGACATTTTACGCGCACCTAAACCGCAAGGTGCGTTGGCGCGTGTGTTGCAAAAGTTACAACATGCTAAACAACTCGGTGACATTATTTATCCCTGTTTACCTGATGAACTGGCCCAGCACTGTTGGGTACGGCACATATATAATGACAGCATCAGCATGGAATGTGAAAATGCCGCTTGGGCCAATCAATTGCGCTATTATGTGCCGGAAATTTTAAAATTCCTACAACAAGATCCGCGATACGCTCATATTATGACCATAAAGTGCAAAATAAATCCTAATTAGTGCTTTTTTTCTTACAACACCGCGACACCACTTCATTCCCACTACACCATTCAAGTTTTTCAACCAAACGCATCAGTGGAATTAAGCAAAATAATAATAATTTTTCGCATTTTTATGATAAAGGTCCTTACTCCAATCACAATCTAATGGGTAACGCCAAATAAGCCATAATAAAACCAATAATCCAAATTGCTGCACTCAAACTAACAACCCATTGATTCATTTTTCGAAAACGAGAACATTGATCACGCAAGGCGGGATCAGTAGGACAGGATTGAATAGGATTTCGTAATAACATCGTGGTGAGCCGCAACATGCAGCCAGAAATTAAAAAGAGCCAAAACTTATGTTGGCTTCAGGCAGCTAAGTAAGCGATCCACGAACCATCTAATTACCCACAAAAATTTAAATTTAAGTTATACTCAGCTAGCCACAGTGTTCATATAAAACTTAGGGAGCAACAAATGAGTGATTGGCTAGATAAGGAGTTATCAACGTGTCTATTTACAGATAAAAGACTAAATACAAGATTTAAATGGTTAATAAAGTCACTTTATGCGAATCATGGTAAATCTATTCCTCAAATATTTCATGAATGGGGAGCAGTTAAAGCAGCCTATCGATTTATTTCAAATAAGCGTGTTGATGAAAATAATATTTTAGAAGGTCATTTTACTGCAAGTAGGAAAAGAATGGAGTCTTGTCCTGGACCGGTGTTATTACGGCATGATACCACTGAATTTAGTTAGAATAGAAGAAAACCTGAGGATATTGGTTATACACGAAAAGGCAACTGTCAAATTAAAGGTAAATCGTCTTTCCCCAAGGAATATAAAGTTTGTGGGATTTTGATGCATGCCAGCTTAGCAACTTCAAGCGACGGGATCCCATTAGGTTTAGCTTCAACACGATTTTGGAGTAGGCGTGTCTTTAAAAATACGACACAGCTAAAGCGCCATGTTAACCCAACTCGTATCCCTATAGCAGAAAAAGAAAGCGTTAAATGGCTTGAAAACCTAAAACAAGTGATGAATGATCCTCAGTTGCCCCCAGAAAAAATAATTAACATTGGCGATCGTGAAAATGATATATATGAATATTTTCAGTTGTGCTCAGAACTGGGCTGTTATTTTTTAATCAGATCTTGTGTGAATCGGCTTGCTAACGAAACAACTATAGCAGAGGAAGTGGGAAGGCATGAAGCTAACTATCAGCATACTATCAGTTTTAAAACACCACAAGGTGAGAATATTAAAGCGAAGTTAGCTCTGAAAATAAAAAATGTAACGTTACATCCTCCCATAGGCAAAGACAAAAGTTATCATGATTTGCCAGTAACCGTTATTTCGGCAGTAGAGCAGCTTCATCCCAAAGATAGAGAGCAAATCAAATGGACGTTAATAACAAATTTGCCTGTAACAAATAAAGCAGACGCTGTTAAAGCGTTAAACTGGTATAAGTAGAGATGGCGAATTGAAGATTATTTTAAAATACTAAAGTCAGGCTTAAGACTTGAATGTTCGAAATTACGTGCGGCAGACCGACTAAGTCGACTAATTTCGATGTCGTGTATTATAGCGTGGCGAATACAGTGGGTAACATTATTGAATCGCTATGGTAACAGACAAAATCCAAGATTAGTGTTTAGCAAGATAGAATTAAAAATTCTATCAGCATCATTTGCTCATGAAAAGCCGAAGCATTTACGAGATTACATTAATTTGTTAGCAAGATTAGGTGGATATCTTAACCGAACAACTGATCCACCACCTGGAAATTGCATTATATGGAGAGGATTTAATAAATTATTGGAGTTACAACAAGGGTATTTGCTTGCAGAAAAATGTGGGTAATTAGATGTCCACGAACTACATCTTTCAACCATTGAAAATCCCCGTAAAATAATCCATAGACACTGATTATTAAGGGAGAGCAAAGATGTCTAATCAACCCTCCAAGCACTTGTTTAAAAGTATAGAACCTTTGTCCTATTGGCAACATCATATAGCGGCGTTTAATGGCAGTCACTTATCAAAGGCGGCCTACTGTCGTCAACATGACGTCAACTATGATCGTTTGTTGTATTGGATAAATAAATTAGTAGGCACGAAATCAAAGCCACGGTTACTGCCAGTGACCTTGGCCACTCCAAACACTTCAAAAATGCCATACATGGTAGAGCTTAAGCAAG
>Ga0215266_1063_pt1 | contig 9372 bp, 11 predicted proteins | sample JAMX8_100Endo3_H_FD_182616 | JGI IMG/M metagenome (GOLD analysis project Ga0215266, IMG submission 182616) | Enriched cells of freshwater protists from Biology Centre CAS, Ceske Budejovice, Czech Republic - JAMX8_100Endo3_H3 | ecosystem: Environmental > Aquatic > Freshwater > Unclassified ...
GTAACCACGGTAGCTGGTTAATAAAACACCATAACCCGCATCGATTAAGGGGCGGATCCTATCGGCACGTTGTCCTAAGTGGCCGGCATTTCCATGAAAATAGACAACTGTGGGTTTGTTTTCGGTAGCGGTGTGGTACCACGCGTACAGTGTTAAACCATCATGGGTTTGATAATGCACTTCCTGCATATCATCCAAGCCCCATTGTTGACGTTTGGGATGTTCGTTGCTTGGACTATATAAATAGTCACGCTGCTTGATTGCTAAAAGCAAAATGAAAACAACATACACACAAAGACTTATTAAAAGTACTTTTATCATGGCTAATATCCAAGCTTTGAGTTCCTCTATCATCACAGCAAACTTTCCTCGATGAGTCAACTCTTTGATTTAGATGAGATAAGTATTCCAATTTCAAATAATAACCACATGGGGAGTGCCAATAAGCATTGTGACATCACATCCGGAGGGGTAAGTAACATACCCAAGGTAAATGCACCGATAATGATATAGTGTCGTAATGCACGTAATTGCTGTGGTGTCGTGATCCCAAGTTTGACGAGTAATAAGATAATGAGTGGTATTTCAAATGCTAAGCCAAAGCAAACGAATAATTGCGTACAAAAATCTAGGTAGCGACTGATGTCAGGCATAAATTGTACACCTTGTGGGAGTTGGCGGCTAAAAAATTGAAATAATAACGGGAGTACGACAAAGTAAGCGAACAGCATGCCTGCATAACACAGTATGACGCTGGATAAAATAAAAGGCCATAAATGATAGCGCTCACGTTGATACAATGCTGGAGCAATAAATTGCCACAATTGGTACAGTCCGATCGGTATACTTAATAAGAGAGCAAGGAGCCAAGCCAGTTTTAGTGGGGTAATGAGTGGTGCCGCAATTTCAGTTGCAATGAGTGAACTGTGTTGCGGTAGATAAGCAAGAATAGGGCGTGCGAATACACTGTACAATGGTTTTGCGTAATAAAAGAGTGTTAAAAAGAGTAATGCGAGGCTGACACTGTAACGAATAAAGCGTTTTTTGAACTCGCCCAAGTATTGTGTGGTTGTGGTATTTAGCATATTCTAGAGTGAACCCATGATGAGTGAGGATTGAACCATGATTGAATCTCAATACATATGGCAAGATTGTACCACCATCCGTCACACGCATCCTTTGAATCACAATATTACGAATCAAGTGGTGATGCAACTGAATGCCCAACTTCACATTTCGAAGTACGATAGGTATGTCAACCTGGAAACCGCAGTAGCCCCTCTCGTGACGAGTTTTACTGCGGTATCTAGGATAATAAACTCAACACACACATTTCATAGAGCAGTCGTGCGCCGACGTTGGCATCGTATTCATGGGCGCCAACTTCAACACAGTCAAAACCGACAATGCGATGATCATGTTGTACTAAATAACGCAGTAAATACACGACCTGTTGGAAGCTGAGTCCGCCAGGTACGGGCGTACCGGTATGAGGGCAATACGTGGGATCTAAACCGTCAATATCCAATGAAATATATACTTCTGGTGGCAATTCGGCAGCAATCCGTTGACAGCATTGATCCCAACTCATGTTTTTAAATAGTAATTGGTTTAATTCATCTTGAGTAAAACGAGAGAGACGACCGTTAGCGATGTGTTGTTCGGCGTAGTCTTGTTCGGTTTGACAATAATCACGGATACCTAACGAAACAAGCTTTTTCAATGGCAAGTTTTCCAATACATTGTAAAAAATAGAAGCATGTGAATGGATGAAACCTTCGTAGGATTGACGCAGATCATCGTGCGCATCAAAATGTAAAATACCCATGTCTGGGTAACGAGCAACATGTGCCGCAATATTTCCCCATGCCGTACTGTGATCACCACCGATCAAACCGACACGTTTGTTTTGATTCAGTAAGGCAGTACATTGGGCAGTAACTTGATGATGCAGTTGGGTTGTTTGTTCATTGATATGATCAATTAAAGTTTGAGTTGAATCATTGTGTGAGTTACGGAGGGTGGATACGTTTTCAAATAGAGTTTGATTCAATTGACGAATGTTTGGGTTTTCATCCAGCAAGCTGATCCCTTGTTCCCAAGCGCGAGGTGCTAATGGATGATATAGATCCAACTGTTCACTCGCTTTTAAAATTGCTTGCGGTGCATTGAGTGTGCCTAAATGAAAACTTGCGGTTGCTTCAAAAGGCACAGGCACTAAACACACACGTGCGTCTTTTTGGGTATAGGCCAAACCAAATATGCCATCGTCAGCACAAGCCGCTTTATTATCATCGTAAAGTTGTGAGTTTTTATTCATCATTATGAGTCAGTTTGTTCTGCTGTCGCTTGTTTTTCAGCTTCTGCGGCGCGTGCTTCATTCTGAGCGAGTGTCAGCAATTTACTTTCACGATCAAGCAATTTACGTGTGCGCTCTAGAATTTTTTGCACACGTTGAAAGAGTTTCGCTCCAGTTCTTAAGACTTCAGGAATATGCTTTGGCTTGACCACAAATACCAGAATCAAGCCAATTAACAGTAGTTCACTAAAACCAATACCATTCATGATTTTGTTGATTGATCATCGTTTGAGTTATCTTGGATCCCTTTACGAAATCCTTTGAGCGCAACCCCTAAGTCTTCACCTAAGGAGCGTAATCGTTTGGTACCAAACAGTACAATAACGATCAAAGCAATTAAGAGTAATGAGCCAGGTCCTATACCACTAAATCCCATGATCGTTCTCCTTTTTAATGTATTCGCGTTATCACTAAGCCCATTATGGCACTAATGGAAGTAACGAGTAAAGTAATCTTAACCCATGGGGTTTGAGTTTTATTAGCTTGCTCACGATTGGGTGAAAATGCTGTTTCACGTCGTTGTTGATAGGCTAACATTAAGTGTTGGTGAAGCAACTCTGGAATTTGTGGTAAATGCTCTAACCAATGTGGTATGGCTTGTCGCATGTGCCTTATGAAAGATCGTGTGCCAACTTGCGTTTTAAGCCATTTTTCTAAGCACGGTTTGGCAGTGGCCCAGAGATCTAAGTTAGGGTAGAGTTGACGACCTAAACCTTCCACGTTAAATAATGTTTTCTGTAAGAGTAAGAGTTGGGGTTGCACTTCCATGTCAAAGCGTTGAGCGACTGTGAATAAACGAAGCAACAGCGCACCGAAAGAAATATCTTTTAATGGACGCTCAAAGATCGGTTCACAAACGGTTCGTATGGCACCTTCAAAAGCGACTACGGGAGTGTTTTGAGGGATCCAACCCGATTCAATATGTAGTGCAGCAACACGTCGGTAGTCTCGATTAAAAAAAGCAATGAAGTTTTCAGCAAGGTAACGTTGATCCACTGGATCTAACGAACCCATGATCCCAAAATCGACAGCCATGTATTTAGGATTGTGAGTGTACTTAGGACTGACAAAAACGTTACCCGGGTGCATGTCAGCATGGAAAAAGGAATCACGAAATACTTGGGTAAAGAAAATTTCAACACCTCGCTCAGCTAATGCTTTAAGGTTAATATTATGTTGTTTTAACTCGGTAATCTTGGTAACAGGGATCCCGTAAATACGTTCACTTACCATAACGTTGTGATAGGTGTAATCCCAGTAAATTTTAGGAACGTATAATAAATCCGAGTCAGCAAAGTTACGATGCAGTTGCGAAGCGTTAGCTGCTTCACGCAGTAAATCTAATTCATCCATTAAGGTGGTTTCAAACTCATTGACTACAGCCATGGGTTTAAATCGTTTGGTCCCTGACCAAAATCGTGTGAGCAATACGGCAAAGGTGCGGATTAATTCGAGATCACGTTGAATAATTTTTTTGATATTGGGTCTTAAAACTTTGACAACTACATCTTCACCGGTGGGGAGTTGAGCTGCATGCACTTGAGCGATGGATGCTGATGCTAGAGGGGTATCATCAAAGGTTTTGAATACATCCAGTGTGGCTCGTTGGAAGTTTTTTTCAATGTCTTCATGCGCTTGTTGACTCGGAAAAGGGGGGACGCGATCAGTTAATTGTTCCAAGGCTTCGACAATGTCATCAGGTAGCAGATCTTGACGTGTTGATAAGTTCTGACCAAACTTAACAAAGATAGGACCTAGTTCTTCCAACGCATGTCGAATACTGTCACCACGAGATTCTACTTTATGCCGCAGCCAATGACCGGGATTCAAGTAAAACAGTATTCGAAATGGTAAAAAAAACTTTTGAGCTGATAGAATGATATCTAAGTCGTGTTTTACTAATATGAGATTAATATGAATTAAACGAATGATCAGTTTTAATTTCTTCATGATGATGTTGGATTATTTATCTTACGTTTTAAATTAGCGATCCTCACACTTAAGCGCTCTGTATTGTCCCGCAGTTCGTCAATTTGATTAAAAAACATTTCTGCTTGCGTTTGTGTAGGTGTGATTTTTTTCTCATGTTGTAAAAAATCGGTGATATCTTCAGCAAAGTGTTGTTTGGTTTCACGTAGGTGTTCTTTTGCATCGCGTGCGGTTTCATACGCATGGTGTGCTGTCGCGTCCCCCACCCAATGTGCTAACTGTGCTTCCCAATCAATATCGATTGAACTTAAAATTTCGCGCAAGCTTTTCGCAAAATGCATGTCACCACTAATCCTAACGTCAGCGTTGCCAACAGGAGGTTGATCCGGTTTGGTGTGCAATTGAAATAAGGTAAAAAAACTGCCTTGTAAGGTGGCTGAAACATCTAAAGGTGCTTGTTTGCTTAAGTGCAAACCTTCCGATGTGACACTGATATACAATGGCCCTGGTGCACCGGTAATTTCTAGTGATAAACATTTTCCAATGTGCTGACCCAAAGAATGGATCACATTCGGATCTAATTGTAAATAGGTATTAGTCATTTTTTCTAATACGGATAAAGCAATTTCCGTTATCATAGTGATCCTCTTAATACTTAAATCCACGATGTAATGCCACTACACCGCCGGTGAAATTTAAATAATTACAATCCTCAAATCCAGCTTCAGTCATCATTGACTTTAATGTGTCTTGATCCGGATGCATGCGGATAGACTCAACTAAGTATTGATAACTCTCACGATCGTGACAGATCCATTCACCCAGTTTTGGGATTACATTAAAAGAGTAGGTATCATATAATTTTTCTAATACTGGAAGGACAGGTTTGGAAAATTCCAAAATTAACGCTTGTCCTCCTGGTTTTAAAATACGTGAAATATTGTTCAATGCATTTTCTTTGTGGGTGACGTTACGTAAACCAAAGGCCATGATAATGCGATCAAAACTATGATTAGCAAACGGTAAGCATTCCGCATTGGCTTGCACAAAAGTAATTTGATTGAGATGACCTTCGTCGAGAAGACGATCGCGACCTTGTACTAACATGGCTTGGTTGATGTCAGATAAAACAATGTGACCTGGAGATTTAATTTTGGGAGCCAGTCGGGCAGTAAAGTCACCGGTTCCACCGGCCAAATCAAGGACTTGATAATGAGGTTTAATATTGGCTAAGGTGACGACTTGATGTTTCCACCAGCGATGAATACCAAAGGACATCAAATCATTCATTAAATCGTAGCGATGAGCGACTGAATCAAAAACAGCGCCCACACGGGAGGTTTTCTCCGTGGTAGATACTTTTTGGTAACCAAAGTGTGTGGTGTCTGATCCGGAGTTTTTCATGAAAATACTCGGTGTATTTGGGATTTAAAGTTAAAATTTCATATCAAATTCATTATACTATTGTACATCATGAAAACAAGAGGATAAATATTATGCAAACCGCATCACCGGAAGTGACAGTTCTGGTACCCAATTACAAAACGCCAATGATCACCAAACTGTGTCTTCGCCTGCTGCGCAAATACACCGATTTAAATTTGATTAAGGTGATTGCCATTGATAATCATTCAGCAGATGATTCATTAGCCTATTTGAAAAATTTATCGTGGATCCAATTAATTGAACGATCACCCGCTGAAGATGATACCCCTGCTTTGTCTCATGCCCGCGCATTGGATCTTGCCTTAGCACAGGTGACTACGCCGTACGTTTTATCCATCCATACGGATACTTTTGTAAAACATCCCGATTGGTTAAATTGTCTACTGATGGAGATGAAGCAAGATCCTCAGGTCGCTGGTGTGGGGTCGTGGAAATTGGAAAACAAACCGTTGATTAAACGTTTATGTAAGGGAATTGAATATGCTATACAAACGGTGTACTACCGTTTACTGAATAAAAAAGATCATGCCTTGGTTGGTCAAGCGGATAATTTTTATTATTTACGCAGTCACTTAGCGTTATACCGTATGGATTTAATTCGCGAGCATAACTTGAAATTTTGTGATGGCAATGAGACTGCGGGTAAGATGCTGCATAAGAAGCTCATCGATTTGGGTTATAAAATGAAATTTTTAACCAGCAAACAATTGCTACCTTACGTAGAACATTTAAATCATGCGAGCATTGTACTTAATCCTGAATTGGGTGGACGACGTAAAACCCTCGTGCAAGGACATCAACGCATTGATCGTATCCTCAATGCCATGCAAGCACACACAATTTTAGAAGATGAAGCCTTGGATACTTGATTACCGCATCCATTTAATTTCTCGTCATTGCGAACGAGTTACTTGTTCTTCTTGTCATTGCGAGCGAGTGTAACGAGCGTGGCAATCTATAAAATCGAACCCACTACTCCTTGCAAACATCCGCAATGGCACGGTAACGCTGAAGTTTATCGAAATCATCATCTGTTTTCAGATTCAATTTTTCCTTCAATGCTAAGGTTTTGAGTCGCCACCAAGCTTTAAAGCGATCACGGCGTTGCAGTCGTTGGATATCTTCAGAGTGATAATGTTTTTGATAAAATAAATACAGCGCTTGTTGTTTGCGTTTGTAGTAATCAAATGCAAGGGTATTACTTTCAGAGGCACCACCAATATGTTCTACGACTACAGACTCAAGGTGGGCAATGCTAAACCCAAGCTGGCGTGTGCGCAAGCACAAATCAGTCTCTTCACCGTACAAGAAGAACTGTTCATCAAAGCCATGCAATGACTCGAAAATAGAACGACGAATCATTAAGCTCGCTCCAATGACCCAAGCAATATCACCGACTAAACTATGCAATGGTTTTATAATATATTGTTCACCAGGATAACGGTATTTAGGTGGAATATTTTTCCCACTTTCAATCAACGTGGTACCGAGAATACCCACCGTAGGGTGTTGGTCCATATGCTGGATCATTAACGATAAGCCCTTAGGTGTGAGCAGTTTAGCGTCTGGATTAATAAAGTAAATAAGGCGTCCTTGACTTAGACTGAATGCTTGGTTATTCGCTTTGCTAAAACCTACGTTTTTATCATTTTTAATCCATTTTATTTTTCCATTGTCGACGATGTTTTGCGTACACGTTAAGCTTTGATCTGTACTTGCATTATCAATGACAATAATTTCGTAAGAGATAATTGTTTGATCAAGCAAACTCCTAAGACAAGTACGGAGATGCTCGCCAGTATTGTAATTGACAGTAATTATGCTTAGGTCCATAGGTTTTTCTCACCTTGTTTTATCAGCATGTCTTTGAATAAATGATTTAAATGAGGAAACGTTTTCCAGTTGGCTAAAAAGCGTTGGTAATCTTTTTGTAAATGATGCGTGAAGGTTCGTGCACTACGATGTGTGCGTAACGCGTCGAGATCGATCAGATAGGGTTTGTTGTTATTAATAATAATGTTACTTGCTTTTAAGTCACCGTGACTGATCCCTTGCTGCCAGAGTTGTTGTAACATCGATTGTACCGCATTTAATACAGGTTTAAGTGAGTGAGGTAATACGGATTTGTTGTCATGTTTCATCTTGATATGTTGCTGTGCAAGGTGAATCAGTGACTCACCAGGAATGAACTCAGAAATAAAATAACTGGTACTGCGCAAGGGTCCTAAACGCCGCTCTACAAACGCAATAGGTTGTGGTGTAGACACGTTGAGCAATTGAAGGCGATGCGCATTCTGCCAAGCACATGCAGCACGTGTGGGCTGCAAACAACGCTTTAAGTAATGGAAAAATGATTTTATATTGTAACGTTTAATCACGACCGTTTTATCTTCAAGCGTGTGTAATATGACTGTGCTGCTACGCCCTGCTTTAATGGGTGTGGTATCAGTAAACGCTGCATCAATATTCATGAGCAAGGTATTCATTGCAGGAGTGAGGTTGTTACGACGACAAACAAACCTTTTAGTGAATGTTTTACTTAAGCTAAAATCGGTGCAATTACGCATGATTTTCTTTAAGCAAAACTGGATTCGTTGTTTCCGTTGGATATTGAGGTGTGATTTAAATGTTTCCAGGTGCTTAACCGTCAGGGGGATGCTGCGATAGCTTGCGTAGTCGTGCAGGAGTGCGATGGTTTTTGCATCAAATGAAGGCGGGAATTGGGCAAACAAAAGAGCGAGGTTACGTAGGCTTGATGACATCTCAAGTGGATTGGTTACAGATTGAATACTGCTGCCATCAATGGTAAATAGGGTATGGTTTGTCCATAAAAAGTTTTGTGGATGTAAATCCGATTGCATGAGCCCTGCTTGATGTTGTGCCGCTAAACAAGCAATGACACTTGATTGAACCTCACGTGATACCGTTGTTTCTCCTTCGCTTAAAATTAATGAGTAAATATCTTGGGCTTGTTGGATTGCTTCAAACAATAAAATATAGATTGAGTCATCATTTGTTAGACCATGGTAATACAGTTTGGGGGTACGTATGTGCGAGGCTTGTAAAGCTTTAATGCCTCGTATTTCCTGTTGCGCATAACGTTTTGCTTTTTTAGTAAAGAATAATTTCGCAACAACTGATTGTGATTGCCAGTAACCCCAGACTACCAATCGTTTATTAGGAACAATGCGAAGCGGTTGGGTTGCCGTGAACGATGTCATCTGATCTTGGAGATGGAGTGTAAAGGGGAACGTGATGTCACGCTGTTGCTTAATTAAGTCTGTTGCTTTCACTTGATCATTCATCGTTTTCTGTGATGCTTCCACCCTCAACGACGCCTTGCCACCTGCAATTCCACGTGGTTGCAGTATATCGGTAACCACCGTATTGCCGTACTATATAAGGGCCGGGCCAGATCCGAATAGTCACCTCCGTGGCTTTTGTTTCATAATAGTTACTGTATTTAGGCCAAGCATCAACGTAACTCACATTGCTAGGGAAATAGGCTAAACATTCGGCTGTTAAAAAACTCTTCTCAGGATCATTGGTAAGATGGCCGCTGCGTACTTGCAATTTCAGATATTTGGGACTCCAATGATAATGATGCGTGATGGTTTCATTGGGTTTTGCGCAATGGA
>Ga0215266_1064_pt1 | contig 9332 bp, 7 predicted proteins | sample JAMX8_100Endo3_H_FD_182616 | JGI IMG/M metagenome (GOLD analysis project Ga0215266, IMG submission 182616) | Enriched cells of freshwater protists from Biology Centre CAS, Ceske Budejovice, Czech Republic - JAMX8_100Endo3_H3 | ecosystem: Environmental > Aquatic > Freshwater > Unclassified ...
GCTAATTTGATTGAAGATCAAGATTTAAGCCGTTATATCCTCTAGTTTTATGAAAGAGAAAACCACTGACTTTGGCTTTACTCAGGTTCCCCTAGCGGAAAAAAAGCAGCATATTGATGCGGTTTTTAGCGCCGTTGCCCCCTATTACGATCTAATGAACGATGTGTTATCGATGGGGATGCATCGGTTATGGAAGCGCTATGCCGTTAGTGCGTGCCAAATACGCCCAGGAGATCGGGTTTTGGACTTGGCGGCCGGTACCGGCGATTTATCAAGTTTGATCTTGTCTAGAAAAAAGGTGCAAATGGTTGTTTCTGATATCAATACTAAGATGTTAAACAGTGCGCGTGATCGCTTAATTGATGAAGGTAAATCAGCGTTTTTTGTACAAGCCAACGCCGAGCAGTTACCCTTTATTGATAATTACTTTGATCGCATCATCATGGGCTTTGGCCTGCGCAACGTGACAGATAAGGCAACGGCGTTGCTGCATTTATATCGCGTATTAAAGCCAGGTGGGCGCTTGATTATTTTGGAGTTTTCACACCCCATCCATCGCCCACTGGCCAAGCTTTATGATTGGTATTCTTTTCATTTATTGCCGCGTTTGGGCGAGTGGGTGGCAAAAGATAGCGCCAGTTACCGTTATCTTGCTGAGTCCATTCGCATGCACCCATCACAGATAGCTTTAAAAGAAATGCTATTGCAAAGTGGTTTTGATGCTTGTGATTACCAAAACTTAAGCGCAGGCATTGTTGCTATCCATCAAGGGGTGAAGTATTGATAGCAGCAAAAATTATACGCCTTATTATGGCTTTGGTTTCACGTCTTGATGAGCAGGCTTGGGTTTGGCTTTTACCACACCAAGGGAAAACGGTGGGGTTTGCCCTAACCGGCTTTTCGCCTTTTTACTTTCGAATTGAAAAAGAGGGGTTACACCTTTGTGAGACAACGGCGCCTGATTTGTTGTTTTCAGGGACGCTGGAGGCTTTTTTAATGCTGCTAAAAGGTGAGCGTAAAATTCATTTGCAAGGGGATATGGATTTGGCGCAGGCGCTTTATCAAAGCTGGGATCGATTGGATTTAGATTGGCAGGGGCAATGGGCGCCTTTTATCGGGGGCACCCTGGCTCACCAACTTACAAAAGGGTGGCGTGCTGGCAAGCAGGCGCTACGGCGTTATGGCGACGATCGCCTAGAGGATTGCGCCCGTTACTTACAAGATGAAAAGGCCATCTTACCTGCCCCGCAAGCTGTAGCCGATTGGCTCAAAGCGGTTGATACGCTGCGCCATGATGTGGCCCGCTTTGAAAAAAAACTTTTACTTTTTGAGCGGGGGATGGGGTGCGATTGATAACCCAATTTTGTCGCTTTATTTACATTGTGGTGGTGCTTTTACGCTTTGGTTTGGATAAATTGCTTTGGGCCAGTACGGCCTCAAGGCGCTTTAATAAGTTGCTCTTTTTTTTTCCTTGGCGCTGGTTTCGAAAACCAGCCTTGCCTGATGGTGGCTCTATTCGTTTGGCACTTGAGACCTTGGGTCCGCTTTTTGTTAAGTTTGGCCAAATGCTATCAACCCGTCGTGACATTTTGCCAGATGAAATTGCAGATGAGCTAGCAAAGCTACAAGATGATGTGCCGCCTTTTCCAGGGGCGCTTGCCAAAGCCATGATTGAAAAAAGCCTAAATCAACCTATCACTGCGCTTTTTGAAAGTTTTGAGTCCACGCCATTGGCCAGTGCTTCGATTTCGCAAGTGCATGCAGCAACGTTGCAAAATGGGGCATTGGTAGTGGTAAAAGTGTTGCGTCCAGGGATTGAGAAAAAGATCTGTTGTGATATTGGTTTGCTGGAGATTTTAGCCAAGCTTATATTGCGCTTTCACCCCCTTGCCCAGCGCTTTCACCCAGTTGAAGTGGTTGCTGAGATTAAAAATACATTGCTTGATGAGCTGGATTTATTAAGAGAGGCAGCCAATGCCTCACAATTAAAACGTAATTTTGAGCAATCAGATAGCTTGCACGTCCCCTTGATTTATTGGCATTACTCACGAAAAGATATTTTGGTGATGGAGCGGGTTAAGGGTATTGCCATTTCAAATGTGACTGCTTTAAAAGCACATGGGGTTGATTTAAAGCGCTTGGCTGAGCGCGGGGTTGAGATCTTTTTTACCCAAGTGTTTCGAGATTGTTTTTTCCATGCTGACATGCACCCGGGCAATATTTTTGTTGCTTTGCAAAATCCACAAAACCCCACCTATATTGCGGTTGATTTTGGGATCATGGGCACTTTGGGGCCAGATGATCAACATTATCTGGGTGAGAACTTTTTGGCTTTTTTTAAGCGAGATTATCGCCGGGTTGCAGAGTTGCATGTGCAATCAGGCTGGGTGCCGCCGCATACGCGGGTGGAGTCCTTTGAGTCAGCTATTCGCAGTGTCTGTGAGCCTATCTTTGAGCGCCCTTTAAAAGAGATCTCCTTTGGGCAAACTTTGCTTCGGCTATTTCAAACCGCAAGGCGCTTTGAGATGCAAGTGCAGCCCCAGCTTTTGCTTTTACAAAAAACCTTATTGAGTATTGAAGGGTTAGGGCGACAGCTTTACCCTGATTTAGATCTATGGCGTACAGCCAAGCCTTTTTTAGAAAAGTGGATGAAAAGGCACTATGGGCCGCGTGCGTTTTTTGAAAGGTTGCGCCACAAATTGCCGCTTTGGCAAGATAAGTTATGGGATCTACCAGAGGCTATCTATGATGTTTTACACCTTTATCAGCAGCAGTCACATTATGCACGCTATGCAACGCGCTACCCGGTAAAAACTCCCCCTAAAAGGCAAGATGTTTATTTGCGGCTCTTAGGGATAGCCCTGGTGGTGGCTGCTACTTTTGGGGTGGTGGGAGGTCGCGTATTGCCTTTATGGGGCGCAGGCATCGGGATCGCTGGCAGCTGGTTGATTATAAGGCGCTAAGGTGGTGGCCAGAGGCAGAATCGAACTGCCGACACGAGGATTTTCAGTCCTCTGCTCTACCGACTGAGCTATCTGGCCTTAAGTGACATAAAGGGGGTCATTAAACTGTATGTTCTTTGCCCTGTCAAGCTTAAAGCTTTTACGTTAAGGGTGTGTACCCGGGTGGCTTTTCATCCTCTGCTGCAAAAAGAAATTTTTCCATCTTTTCTTCGATAAAAGCGCGGGCTTTTTGATCGAGCAAGTTAAGGCGGTTCTCATTGATAAGCAGTGTTTGCTGCTGTAGCCACTGCTGCCAGGCTTGTTGGCTAATGGATTCAAAAATACGCTGTCCCAGCTTACCTGGGTAAGGGGGCGCAGTTAATCCGGGTGCTTGCTTTTTAAGTCGATGACAAAAAATAAGGCGCTGCATAGCATTCTCTTGTTAAAAGCAAATCATAGCACACTAAATAAATTAGCCAATAACTTTTTAATGGGGGCGGGTAGGCCCAGGGTTTTTAGGGTGGATTGGCTGGCCCATATTTGATCTTTTAAAGAGCAAGGCTGACTTAGATGAATAACAAGGGGCTCTAGCATCAGGTGAAAGTGAGTCAGGCTATGTTTTACCGGCGGATGTTTTTGCCAAAGGGGTTGGGGCATGAATGTGTCAGCAAAGTCTTTAGCTGCCTTAAGGCTGCTAAACTCAGGTAAGCTAAAAAGTCCCCCCCAAATGCCTTTTAGCGGGCGTTTTTTGAGTAAGATCTTTTTTTTGTTAAAGATGCATAATAGATAAAGGTGGCGGGTGGCTAAAGCCACTTTGGGTTTGGGCTTAGGGTATAGGTGCGTAACCTTAAAGTGGTAAGCTTGACAGTTTTTTTGTAAGGGGCAGCTTTGGCACTTGGGAGCAGCGCGGGTGCAGCAGGTGGCCCCTAAGTCCATGATGGCTTGGGTGTAGTCAGCAACACGCTTTTGCGGCGTGTAGCGCTCAGCCAGCTGCCAGAGCGAGTCTTGTATGGTTTTTTGCCCTGGCCAGCCTTCTATTTTATGAAAACGGCACAATACGCGCCTTACATTGCCATCTAAAATGGGCGCACGCAAATTAAAGCCTTGGCTTAGGATGGCACCTGCTGTTGAGCGTCCAATCCCAGGAAGTGCCATGAGCTTTGCAAGTTGGTTTGGAAATTGTTTTTGTTTTGAAATCAGTTGCGCTGTTTTATGTACGTTACGTGCGCGTGCGTAGTAGCCTAGACCTGCCCAGTGGGCCAGGATCTTATCAAGGGGGGCTTTAGCCAAAATATCCAGTGTTGGAAAGGTGCGCATAAACCGATTAAAGTAAGCGATAACGGTTGCCACCTGGGTTTGCTGTAGCATGATTTCAGCTATCCAAACTCGATAAGGGCTAAGGGGAGATTTCCAGGGTAAATCATGGCGTCCATGCTTTTGATACCAAAGAAGAAGCTGCTTTTGAAACCAGTGTGGGGTCGCCATGTTAAAGTTTTAATCGCTTTTTCAGTGCTTGGTTTAAGCGCGCTTTAAGATCGTTTAAAGGCACCTTGGTTGATAGGTCTTGCTGGCGTAAGCCTAGCTTAAGGTAGTGCTCAATATCAGGTTGAATACGAGGCGCGCTCAGTGGGCCTTTGATCTGTATTGCCAAAGGCCAGTGTGCTGGGTTTTCTGGTTGCTGCCAGGCTTTTAGTTGATAAGATAAGCTTTGTTCTTTGGGGTTGATATGGCCTTTGCCATGGATTTTTATTTCAGGTGACAGCAAAACCCAATCCGGGGTGCTGATTTGCATGGATGTCCAGTTGAGGGTCCCTTTTAGGGTGTCAAAGGGTGTTTTTCTTGTATTAGGGGCGATGGGTCTTTTTTTAATAAGGGCTTTGGCCAGGCTAAAGTAATAGTTTGCATCTAGGCCATGTAGAGCGCCTTTTGTTACTTGAAATTGGCTGCTGCCTAAAATATCGGGGGTATCTACGGTAAAATCGATGTCAGCTTGCCCTGATAAAAGCACTGGATAAGCCAAATCTTTTAAAAATGGGGCAAGGGCTATGTTGCTAAGTTTGCCTTTTACCGTGGTCTTTTTTTCATTGGCGTCGGCTTTGGCCAAAAGTGTGCCTTGATAGAGTTTGGCGCTGAGCTCATAGGTTTTTTCTTTTTTGATGTTGGCCTTAACGTCTTTTAGGTGAAGCTTTTGGATAAAAAGCTCTTTTATAATCAAGGCTCCTTCAAGCGGGCGTTGGCAAAAGGAAAGGCGTGGTGAAAAAGTTGATGAAAAAGAAGTGGGCCCTTTGGGTGAGGGCTTTTTATCAATGTAGATTTTATCGGCATTGAGCAAAAAGCGAAAAGGCTTTTTTGCCCAAGGGAAAAAGGCTTGACCCTCTAACTTTGTTTTGGCTGTTTTTAAGTTAAGGTGTGCCTCAAGCGCTGCTGGATTGGGCAAGAGGGTGATCTTGGCTTGGTGTTGGGGTAAGTTACCCTTTAAATCCAATGTCAGTATGGGATTTTGGCTAATCACCCCTTGGCTTTTAACATAAGGGGGTTGATTGGGGCGTGCCAGCTTCAAATCAAATACGCCCTTTAGCACATTAGCCTTTCGTTCTAACTGCACGTTCTCTAAATAAAGACAATGGTTTTGGGCTCGATCTTCATAAAAAAGGGTGCCTTTTTTGATCTGAACGTTAAAAAAAGGGGGGGCGCTGGTTTTTGCAAGGGGCCCAGGTTTAGCGAAAGCGGCTGCCTTTTGCGGCGGCTGCCAGTTGAAGCTGCCATCTTGGTATCTGATAAGGTGTAAAAAAAGCCCTTTGAGCTCAAGGTGGGTTAGCTTAAATTGGCGCTTGATAAGTGCCGTGAATGAAAGGGGCAATTTGATGCTGTCAATGCTCAGTATTTGATCGGATATAATTACTTTCTGGGCATGAATGGCCAGTGGGTAGAGCCTTAAGCGACACGGGCCTTTGATACTAAGATCAAGCCCCGTTTGCTTTTTGATAAGGTAGGTAAGTTGCGTTTGGTAAAAATGAGATCCTAAAACGGTAAGCAGTAGGTAGCCAAAGATTAAAAAAGCAATGGCGATAAAAACGATACGCTTATTTTTTTGCTTTAACATATGGCTTCTCAGTGGAGCGGGTGATGGGAATCGAACCCACGCCCCCAGCTTGGGAAGCTGGGATACTACCATTGTACTACACCCGCTGTGATCTTAGGCCTACTCATTATGGCAAAATAGACGGGTTATGACTAGCCATGATAGTATCTTTGTTTGCCAACAAAAAATCTTTAAACCATGATAGAAAAGCCACTGCGTCCTATTCGCAGTTACGTTAAACGCCAGGGTCGGATCACGCCATGCCAAAAGGCGGCATTGAGCGGTCATTTTGAGCATTATGGTTTAGCCAAAACAGCGCCCTTTGTTTGGGCACAAGTCTTTGCTAAAAAGGCGCCGCTTGCCTTAGAGATAGGCTTTGGTCGTGGTGAGACCTTGCTAGCACTAGCCAAAGCCCATCCACAGTGGAACTTTGTTGGCATGGAAGTGCATTTGCCAGGGGTGGGCTATTGCCTTTCTAGGGCCCATGATTTAGCGCTCACCAATCTTAAAGTCTGGGTAGAAGATGCTAAAGTTGCCTTACCTTTGATCCCCAATGAAAGCTTAGATAAGGTTAGCCTGCTATTTCCTGATCCTTGGCCTAAAAAACGACATCACAAGCGCCGTTTGGTGCAGCCTGATTTTGTTAAATGCGTGGCAGAAAAGTTAAAAAAGAACGGAAAATTTTATCTGGCAACAGATTGGCAATCTTATGCAGAGCAGATGGCAGCTGTTCTTGATGCTTGCCCATTGTTGCTTAAAGGTGAAAGTGATTTTTATCGTCCGCTACAAACAAAGTTTGAAAAGCGTGGTAAAAAGCTAGGACACGCGATTTGGGATTTTGTCTACCAGCGCATTTCTTAGCGGTGCTTTTTAGTCAGATAACGGCGCTCTTTCTCTCTTACCCAGTCATATAAGCGATGGTGTTCTTTTTGACTCAATCTTTTCTCTTTATCTAAGTAAAATCGATGCAAAAGCCCGACATTGTGATTTTTTACAAGACAATTACCAGTAGGTGCTTTTTTGCTCGGCCACCAATCAGGCGCGGCACTAACCGGTTCTTTAAAGTATTGATAAATTTTATTTAATTTTTCATCTTTTTTGCTAAAAGCAGATGTCATTAAGCAATCAAGATAAGCTTTAATATGCTCGCTTTGTATAAAAGAGGATGGCACGATGGCTAAGCGTTTTGCAACAACGCTATTTGCTTTGCCAGGCGAGCTTCTTTGTTCATGAAAATCTTTACCAGAGCCTAAGTTGTCGGCTCGAATATGGATATATTCACCTTGTCTTTGAAAGCTAACATAAAGTGTGTGGGTGGTTGAGCCTGCTGGATAACTAAACTCCTCTTTTTCTTTTAGATTGGCAATCACCTTTTGTAATTGACTAAGGTGCAGTGCCTTACAATGATGATAAAAATCAGGATCTTGCGTTTCTTTTTCATGCAACCCTTCTCTTATCATCACTGCTTGCAAGGCAAGTGTTTCAATATGGATTTCTTGGATAAGTTTTTGCTGAATAAAATCTTTACTCGCAGGCAAAGTGCACTCTTTTTGTGTTGTTTTATCTAAGTTAATCAGAGTTTTTAACAAAAAACGAATGCGTGCACTGAGAAAATCTCGTGGATTCCAGCCATTGAGGCTCTTTTTGAAAATAGAGTTGCTAGAAGAAGTGGCTACTGAAATGAGTTGACCCCTAAAGTACGCTTTTCGGGAGCTGGCAGTGCGTTGAGGGTAGATTGTAAGATTTTTTTTGTTATCTAGTTGTTCAGAATAGTAGTGCATATCGTAATCTAATTTCTCTATGCCGAGCAGTTGACAGGTAAGGGTATCAAGGAGCCCTTGGTTAGCTTTTTTATTTTCTTTTGAGTAGTCAGCCTTATACTGCTGAACTGCAACTAGAATTTTCTTTTTTAGAGTGGGTTTACCATAACCTAAAATGCATTTGTAAAGATGTAAATTATCAATAGCATTGGCCTTTTCAAGACAACACTTTATTAAATCGTGATGTTGCTTTAGGATTAGCTGCCATGCATTTAAATCATCATCATTTTTTAAATGGATAGAAGCTCCCTTTTTAATAAGTTCTTTTGCAATAGAAGTTGATTTTTTTTGCAAAGCCAAATGCAGCGCCGTATTGTTGTTTTTATCCTGCTTATCTAAGTCAATGTCTTTTTCAATAAGGCATTTAACAACATTAATGTGTCTTCCTAAGCAAGCCCAATGCAGGGCTGTTCGCTCATGCTCTGTTTCATTTATTAAATGAGGAAAGATTTCAATCTTTTTGATATCACCATGCCATGCAGCAAGCAAAAAAGGAGAGTTGATTTTTGTTTGATCGTCTATAACCATTTTACTAAACGCATCTTCTAAAGCGATTTTTTCAATCGGTGGTGTTGGTTCTATAATGCTGGTCGGTATTGCAAGTGATTTTGCCTTAATCAAGAACGGATTATCTTTTATCGTAATGGTTTTGACTTGAGCTTTTGATGTGATATAAAGCACATCTTTATCGAGCATACATAAAGTAGATTGTCTTATAAGCTCAGGATAGATAAATTGAATAAAGTCAGATAAAGTAGGTAATGGCATTGAGGCGCCTGCTTCTTTTAGCTGAACTTGGAATCCTTCTGGATCATTTAAAAACCAATGCGTTAGAATTTTTAAATAATAATAGGCGTTTTTATCTTCTCTCAGAGAATCATTAAAGGCTAGCAATTTGCCATCAAAATTGGTTAAAAGTTCGGTAAAACAGATTAAAACTGCGTTTTGAGGTAAAAAGGGTATAGCACAGTTAATTAAGCTATCAGCAAGTTGAGACTTTTCACTTTCTTGAAAAATAGAGCTTGATTCTTTTTTTAACAGAGGGAGGAAAAATAGCTTTTGTTGGCTAGGGAAGTTTTTAGCTTTGGCTAGTGATAAAATAATATTAAATTGTCTAGCGGTTAGTTGCTCAAAAGGTCTTAATAGAATAAAAAGCCTAGTAAGCTGGCTATCGCTTAAGTTAGGTTTTGTCAGTAGGCTTTCGACTATCTGGTTTTGAGAGTGATGGCTTAAGTTAAGCGTTTCTAATAACTTCAAAAGCATGGCAGACTGATTTTGGGTTAAATTTTCACGCTCAGCTAATTCAAAGACTATCTGGCCACGGGCAGAGGGTGTTAGGCTCTCTAGTTTGAGTAGCTGGCAAAGTGCAGTAAATTGGTTGTCAGTTAAGTTTGGGTGTTGAGCTAAGCCTTTGGCCATATGGGCAAGGTAAAGTCTTAAATTGCTTACTTTCAGTAGCCCACAAAGTGCGTTAAATTGGTTATCAGT
>Ga0215266_1066_pt1 | contig 8598 bp, 9 predicted proteins | sample JAMX8_100Endo3_H_FD_182616 | JGI IMG/M metagenome (GOLD analysis project Ga0215266, IMG submission 182616) | Enriched cells of freshwater protists from Biology Centre CAS, Ceske Budejovice, Czech Republic - JAMX8_100Endo3_H3 | ecosystem: Environmental > Aquatic > Freshwater > Unclassified ...
TAAATGTGAGTAAAATACATTGCTGGCTAGATCCCTATATGAATAGGATAGATTGTAAGATGGGGTAAAGTATAGATGTCCTGTATTGAAACACAGTAGTGAAACACAGTAGTGAAACACGGTGTGAACAGGTAACAGATATTCATTGTCAACCTCGTTGGTAAAATAGGGGTTAAGATTAAGGGAGTGGTGGGAGGTTGGGGGCTGGAGGTCGAGGTTGGATTGTGGGGTTGTTAGACTGCTTTATCGGTGAGGTACCTGTTTTGGGGTTGTTGTTTCCATGCACTTTCATAAGCTTTAGTAGCTAAGTCTAAGCGTTGAAGAGACCTTTTATACATATGAGACACAGTACACAAACCACACAAACACCAAGAAAAGAAAGAAAACAACAACCTAGAGGTAACTTACCTTAAGGATAAGAACAGGGTAGAAAGAGCATACTTGTCTGTTGGTTGTTTCTGTCTCTGTCTCTGTCTCTGTCTCTGTCTCTGTCTCTGTCTCTTGTTCATGCCACCGTCAATGTGACTTTTTGTGCGTGTACGCCTGTGTAGTTTCTGTGGCTGCAGTGCCCCTGTCTCTGATTCTGTTCTAGTATTGGTATATGTGTGAGTCCCTCTTAACGTACCTCTGACTTTCATTGTAGCTCAGCTAACAGCGCAGAAGATGTATAAACAGTTTCAAGATGACATTTACATGTTCTGGGCTGCTGTTAGCCTAACATTGCAGGTTTTATTCTTCAATAGATAAACAGCAACATAAACTCAGATACGAACACGACACACGCTACACGAATGAGAGAGTGTGTGAATGAGAAAGTGTGTGAGTGAGTGAGTGAGTGTGTGTGTGTGTGTGTGTGTATGTGAGTGTGTGAGTGTGTGTGTGAATGAGTGAGTGAGTGAGTGAATGAGTGTGTGTGTATGTGTATGTATGTGTGTACACACTCATTCACTCACTCACTCACTCACACACTCTCTCTCATTTCACTGAACAGTATATATGTGTGTGTTAGTGTGAATGAGTGAGTGAGTGGATGTGCAATTTGAAGTCAAACAAAGCTGTTAATGCATGCTCTACAGGCTAAAGGTAGTCCCAAGGACCTTATGCTAACTTTAGCCGAAAAGATTTTCTCACGTTTTGCCTCAGAAGGGAAAATATCCTCCCAAGAAGACTTAAGGTCTATAATCACCTCTCACACTCCACAGTTCACACTCACTCACCATCACACACGCTTGCTCACTGCCCACTTCATTTAAAATACAAATCTAGGTACAGGCAGTGCCATATACATACCGTACACACTCTGCATGTCACCACAAGTGTTTCCCGTTCATTCACTAATAGCAACACTTTAGAGTTTACCTGGATATTCTCTATCGTCAAGAGAAATACCAAGATGCCTTTTTATGTCTAGAAGATGAGAAGCTAGGTGGACTCTATAGGATAGCTGAAGAGAGGTTATAATTAACAATTAACAGACTTCGCCTGCCTAACACTCTCTTCATAAACTCTTTACATACATCTTTTAACTTCACTAAATCACAAACACTCACATTATTTGAACATTTTGAACCTGGTGTGTGTGTGTGTGTGTGTGTGCTAATATGGGTGTTTGTGTACTTATATGGGTGTGTGTGTGTGTTTAGAACGTCCACCAAGATTGCTTTGAAGTTTAAACTAGGAGATGTCTCTTATGTAAAATCGGAAGCGTTGAAGATGTTGATGTCTGACGCAACTTTTACAGACTGGACAATATTCTGTTATCTCTTTGCATCTTCCCTTGCACCTACATCATCTGTTAATTGGTATGTTTAACTGCCTTATTACTGATTTTACGTATTTGTTTATCCTGCTGGCGTGTGCTGTCTATGCTGTGTATTCTATTTTAGATCGTAAGTTTTATTCAATTTAATCTTCCATTACAGGCAAGACAGTTTTAGGGAATTGGAGACTCAAGTAATACAACTTCAAGCAGCTCATTTAGAGAAATGTGATAAACCGTAAGCTTTACATAACTTGTGTGTGCAAGCAGTGATGTGTCAGTTGAACTGTTTGGAGAAGTTGTTTATATGAGAGTTGAGATAGAAATCAATGGGTCTAAAGAAGTGATATATTTGAGCCCAGGGAGATTCGCTTGTTAAGCTACCACAGCCAGCTAATGATGCATGTCATATAGAGCAAGAGATCCGTTTTTAGCCGAATTAGAATTACATAAGCTCCTCTTTCTGTTCAATCAACAGTTACCTCAAGATTCTTGCATACAACCAGAGGCTGTGTTCACTAGAACACTTACGAAAGTACTGATAAACTACTTTTCCCACTTTGGAACCAAACCTTGCTTTTATAAAGATATTTCGCAGTATCTTTCTAGCCTTTCATCAGCTTCAACAACTTCCGCCCTCATCTATTCTGACGAAGCCAAGGAATTCATCAAACAGTTAGAAGAAGCGTTTAAAAACATTTCTAGTGGACCGGTAAACCTCCTCAGTATCAGTTTTGGGAGTATCAAGTAGCTGGGGTGGGACAGTGAAGGTAGTATAGTAGACACACTCACACAAATCACCTCTGAAGTACGAACAGATACACACATACACACTAAGTCACTCACGCTTATACACGCACACACGCACACACACACGCACGCACACACTCATATACCCACACGCTCGCACACAGGTTGATGGCTAAGAGAGTACAAGTTATAGTTGTAAAATTAGTGTTAGAAGGGAGATTAAGTTTGTAGTAACTTTCCTCATGCTAACCACACAACTTGGATGGGTTTTAGAATCAACAAGTGGCCAAAACCAACATAGAACTTACCAAAATGAGGGTGGGTGCATATTTACATGAAATGAGTTCTGGAGAGTCATCAATACGTTCACTAATCTCTTCATTATTCTCAATTTATCTCTCACAGTTAACATACTTGGTATCTATACATTTTTACAGCTCTGTGTCTGAGTTATTATTGCAATACGAACGACTTGTGAACCTACTTCGTTAATAACAACACACTTTCTCTTTAGAGTTCCATTATATAGATATGGATTTACATTACATAGCTAGAGAATCACATTATTAGATATAGAGTTCCATATGTTGAGCTATCTCTGCTCTCTATCTGTTTTCTCTTTTGGTTACCGTTTGTGCTAGTCTTATTTCGCTTTGATGTACATTCGTTCTTGTGTTTTATTTCTACCTGCTTTTGACTTAACTGACTGAGTAGAACGAGGAAAGAGAAGAAACCGAACGGACCTTTGGTGATGATCTTATTTTGGTCTGTGCCATGCTTTACGCTCAGCTCTATAATACACATGGTCTCTCTCCCTGTGGTGCCAGTAAGCTCTACGTATACAAATCAACTAATCTTTCACACTGTAGGTGAAAAGATTGAAGATGTGTTTGAAGCAGTCAACCTACTTGAGATAGGATTAAAGCATAGTCCCTACAACTTCCAGATTAAACTGTATCTTCTGCAATTTTATCGTCTCCTAGGTAAGCTGTTGTTCTTGATATGATATAACTTGCTGCAATGTTTCTTTCACTCACGTAGTGTACTTGTAGGATGCATTACCCGAATGGAAGAAATATTCTCAAGCCTAGAAATTAAGTATATTCAGTGGGATACGTTAGGGTACAACATTCTATATCCTTCCCTTCTGTTCTCCTCTGCTCCGAGTTGCTTGACTTCCATCTTGAAGTATTCCGCGGAAAGTGCTAAAGAGGTAACCTTACTTTAAGTTATAATACTCAAGTTGCGCTATTACAGATGATTGACTTAGTCACACACCCTTTTCGAGAGAAAACTCTTAGCAAAGTCTCAGAATTTATGGCACTACGAGACAGATTAAAGTACTCGCATACCTTTGCGGTAGCAAGGGTTGAATCTAGATTCGCTGCACTACAAAGCTGTGCTTCCCGTAAGGAAGTTCTTGCTCTTTCCTTTGAAGGTTAGTTACATCAAATGAATGAACCTTTTATTTTTAAATACAATGTAGAAGATTCTGAGTTGGATTCAAGTTTGATCCTTCAAAATGAGGACTTCGATTCCTTGCTCATCTACGACCCACTACGTACGACAGTACTGCTCTTGACTACTTTCTTTTGTTTACGTTTGGTTTCAGGTATTCGTGCAGAAGAAGAGGCGCACAATTTGCAGATTAAGACAGAGAATGAAGAAGGGGAGAATGCACCAGGCGAAAAGAATCACAGAGACTTGATCTTAGGGTTAATGTCAACTTTTACAGCAACCTCCTGCGATTTGTTTACAGAAAACAAACTTTTCAGAAGAAGATCCGTATCACCATCCTTCTTCATTAACTGTACATTTCTCCTAATTGACACAGAAAACTTTTTGCTTATCCCATATTTTATTCATCACCGTACCCATACACGCACACCCCAATAAGTGTGATTAAGAGTTAACGATGTTACCAGTAGATAAGCAACCCCTTTCAGCCGCTATTACACAGATTCCCTATGCTGACCAACTTCAACTATTAAGTATCAGTTCCTCCTTTTGTGTACATAAACAAAGTTTGGATGTATTCAGCCGTGAGGATATGAGTCTCTGTTACATATCTCACCTCCTTGGTCTAGATATTCGGAGAATAATAATCAAACTCATACACCACTGTCTGCACGGGAATTGGACTAAACAGTCAACAGAACTTCTTGAAACCCTGAAAACCGGTTTGCAAAAATTTTGTAGTCTGATAATGGTACGTAACACAACAGAAACTACAGTTTCACCCGAACTTATTTGAATCTAGCAAGAAGAAAGTTTGAAGGATAAAGACGTTCACTATTTAGATATTATGGAGTCGTGTAGGTTTGATGTTCCTTTTTCAAAATTACACTACTCTAATTATTGTTTTCACTTTAGGTATCACATGTTTCTAATGTCCAGCATGCTTTCTGTGATCAAAGGAACACAAGAAACTGATTTAGCTTCCTCTGTTGAGTCAATCTCTTTCCAAGCTAGCCTCCTCAGCTCACTATTTGAAGGTTCTCAGAAGAGCTTTCTTCATGCCGTGTACATCACTTTCTAATGCATTATAGTAATGATCAGCAAGTTTGAATCTAACCTATTCGGATCAAATGACACTAGTGGCCGTCTTGATCCTCTTAGCCTTTCGTTTTTGACCCCATTTGTAAGAGGCATTAAAAGTATTATATCCCAACAACGTTTAGGTAAATGAGTTATTGAGGATCGTACTCTTTCTTTGTCCTACTTGGGAGAGTTTGATACCCTCAACCAGGAGAAAAAAATCCATGAGTAAAGCACAAGAGGAGAGAGTCCAGCAGGTAAGAAACTCTCTAAACGTCCTACTATGTAAGACTAATCTAGTGTGTAGCTGGTAGCTATCCGTACACGCCTACGGAACTTCGTTTCTTGCCTTGGTCACCTAAAAGAGAGGTTCTTTGGTCGTTTGAAGTCCGTTAACAATATGTGTTAGAATATGTATTCTACTCAGCAATCGGTCAGAATGTATGGAGAGTGTACTTCCTGTGAACGCAATAGATTTCTTCTCAAGTGAAAATGAGGTAACCGAGTCCCGTTCTCTGTTCCTAACTTGTTGTATAGTTGAAGACTAAAATAATGAATCAATGCAGTAAAGATGTGCTCAACTCTCACAAAAAAACACTTGATAATGTGCTACGGCTATTGCACTGCTAAAAGAATAAAGTAACGTCTAAACGTCTAAAAAACATGTTTGTAACCAAATGCAAGTACAGTAAAAAAATTATGTATTTCGTTTCGCCAACACTTCCATTTAATCCTTGTTATTAGCAGCTGCTCTTTGCTCCTTTCTTTGCTTCAAGATAGCCTTTCTGTTGGCCTTCTTAGCGAATCGTTGATTTCTCAGGAACTTAGTGTCCATCTAAAGAAAATTAAGCTCAAGAAGTAAGGTAGGAATACATACACCAGCAAGAGATCTGTGACGATAGGTCTTTGGTTTCTTGATACCGTTTCTGTGAGCTTTGTAAGACTGGTTGTGATTGGTATGGTTCTTGGATTTTGCCATCCTAAAAGTTGCATTAACAGGGCTTCAAAAGACCGCAAAGGAGATTTATAGACTGGAATTAGAACAAGGAGGAAAGTAAAAAAAAAAGGAATGAACGCACCTGAAGGTATTGAAAAGGAATGATAAGGATTAAACGGATGGGAGAAGGGAGGGAGAAAGGAAGAAGAAAAAAAGAAAAAAAAGAAATAAAACCAAGAATCTGGAACATATTTTGGACCATGAAAATAAAAAGAGTCTAAATTCTAAAGTCCAGATAACAAACACATTTTACTTTCTGTGTACATCCATTCGCAATATTTGTCCTTTTCCTTTTGTTGTCTTTTTGATCGCACAAATACAAACCCCAAACAGCAATCATGGCGGCAGAAGCAAAAGAAATGTCAAAGAAACATAAAAAGTGGATGATTGAATTGTTAAAAAGTAATAATGGTAGTTGTACTTATGAAGCTATCGTTGAAGAAGGTGAAAACCAACACTGTGATACAGTTGGTGCTCTTTTAAAAATTCTCAAAACTGCAAAAGTTATCAAATATGATCAAATGTTCCTGATGTATCCAATGCACAAGGATGAAGTTGTTACCCTTGTCAATGCTGATTATGATCCGTACAATGAATAGCTTCCGTTTTGTAATTTTGGCTCAGTTAAACGTAAATCTCTCATTCCGAATAAAACTGTGTAATGATTATATTTCAGCTGGGATCTTATTTTTGTTCCACCGTTTTCACATTTAATACTATAGGATCACAACAGAATCAAAGGGCAACAAAGTAAACAAAAAAAAGAAAGGATTTATGTGATAAGCAGCCATAAAATTTTGGCAAAGCAAGGTTTAAAAGTGAAAAATAGATGTAAAGGTATCTCTAAGATTAGTCATGGATGAAGGTGCAGGAGTCGCCTTTACGACACCTGCCTTCCTTGTAGAAACGACAGGAAACAGTTTTTATCAATGACTTAGGAACAATCCTGCCTGACACAACTACAGTACTTCTTGTAGGTCCAGGAAAAGCTCCATCGTCAGTAGCTCCACTTTCGTGGTTACCAGAGTCCCCAAAATTACGATTTCGCATATCATGTGGCTGTGAGTCATGATGTGGTGTCTGATTGTAGTGTGGCTGTGGACGTTGTGACATGCCAAATGAGTGCTGAGGAAGTTGAGAATGAGAATGTGGATTGCCATAACGAGCACGTTTGTTGGGCTCTGGCTTGGACATGTAAGGATCCATGTGAGCTGGATTAGCTCCTTGTTGTGTAGATGGAGGCTGAGGTCGAAACCTGTCGGCATAAGCAGCTCCAGATGAAGGTTGTGGTGGTAGAGTTGAATTTGTAGAAGGTGGTTTATCCCAAAGTGAATTTGATTTACGAGCTGAAGGGCCAGAGGGTGATATTGGGCTAGAAGATGGAGAGACTGTATCATATCCCGCTCGTTCTGGCTGCTCGTGAGCATTATGATATGAACGAGCATGTGGGTAGGGTTTACCATAGGTTGAACGACGACCATATGGTGCTTGTGGTGGATGCTGGTAAGTTGGGGGTATCTTCGGTGACGGACCTCCAGATCGTGCATAAGAGTTCGAATGTTGAGTATGAAAATCCTGTTTTGGATATCCATGCGCATAAGGAGTAGAAGGGGCCGCGCCAAAGTTTCCATAACGATTATCTCGAGAACCACTCATGCCCGTTGAGGAAGGATATCCAGAGGATGGAGGTAAAGATCCGCCAGATGGTCTACCATATTGAGATGAAGCTGGGGGTTGACGAGAAGGTGCGTAATTTGACCCACCATATTGTTGAGAATAGTCACGGGAGTAATTATTAGGTGCGGCGGTAGTTAAGGGATGAGAAGTAGCTTGAGCTGGTCTGGATATTGTACTCGCATTGGATGGTGCTGACGAATGAACTTGTGGTGGTAGAGCAGACTGAGATTCTTGCCTTCTCGGTACCTGTGATGGGGATGGAGATTGTTGCGAAGAAACTTGTTGTAGCATTGAGGAGAGCCAAGAACTGTTTTTGGATAGAAGCGCTGATGCAACCTTTGCCTGCTCTACTGAAGGTGGTAATAATGGTATAACCGGAATAGTGGAATCATCCACCTGCTGTAAATCCTCTGGAGACTCATAAGGAGAGGCAGGGGTATCTGGAATTTGTGATTCTTTAAAATAAACGACACTCAGTGTCCCTTTCTTATACTGCTCCATCCTTTCAGACTCTGGGGTTGTTACCGAATTGAGTTTTTGAGCACTCATAAACTGAACTTCATTATCACTCGTGCGAACAACTTCAATATCTAAAGCATGTGTAAGAGGAAAGACCAACATAACCAGGTGCAATGGACATACATTGTAGTGAGGATACAAGGACAAAGAGAGCTTATACGAGTTATAGTACAGAAAACTCGAAATAAAGACACGTAAAGGGTAAGAGCGTTTGCATACAGGGTGGAGTTTGCCAAGATTTGGTAGGATTCATTTGTTCATAACGCAACTGCCAATCATTGTTGAAATTAGATACTGTGGAGGATCTCTTTCCACTAAAGAAGTCACGTTCCATAAAGAATTCACGTCGTAAGGAGTC
>Ga0215266_1067_pt1 | contig 8504 bp, 10 predicted proteins | sample JAMX8_100Endo3_H_FD_182616 | JGI IMG/M metagenome (GOLD analysis project Ga0215266, IMG submission 182616) | Enriched cells of freshwater protists from Biology Centre CAS, Ceske Budejovice, Czech Republic - JAMX8_100Endo3_H3 | ecosystem: Environmental > Aquatic > Freshwater > Unclassified ...
GTAATAAATTCATGCTGCAACCTAATACTGCTGAAGTCAATGCTTTAACTTATGATACAGATGCTGAAGTCAATAATAATAGCCTGCTATAAAGAAGCTGAACAAGAAGCTCTTGTTGCCTGTAAAAACTATTTGCAAGGTATGTTGTAGCCTACAGAAATGGGTTTTGCAACGCTGCTAACCCAATACCCGTTCAACCTTAATTCCGCAGTTAAAAAAAGTGTTATACTCGTAACTTCCTGAAAAGATAGGAGAAACAGATGAGGAAACCCCCGGTCCCTGTTCATCCAGAGGGTTGCGGTAGACTTTTCAAGACGGTGATGACTATCAATAACGTTAAAACGATCGGGTGATGCCTCAGCCTATAAAATAGGGTTTAAATAATTCGCCGCTTGTATCACCTGTTCATCAAAACTTTTATTAAATGATGAACATACTGTTTTAACAGCAATGTATTCAATAGGAAAGTGTTTGGGATGTGCTTTGACATCCTGGATAAGCTTTGTGATGTTAAAATCAAAAAAGCCATTTTGAAATAACTCGACTCTATCCTCAACGAGGATAGGTTGAAATTTTCGATCTAATGTCATCACCCTTGTTATGGTATATCTACCTCTAAATTCAATCCATACACAAAGACGCTGCATTATAGCATCCAACCTTCCTCGTATAACACCATACCCTACACGCCCAACGCCACTAAATGCCATGCAAACCGGCTGTGTGCTTTCCTATCAATGGCACTGAGCCGTAGATTAGGCTACACACGCCATAACTTTCGCACGAAATCTAAACTTCCCAAACCGGGTAAATACGCTTCAAATACAACTGTGGTGGGTTTACTCTCGCGTTCCGTTGCCATCGCTTGCTCTAATCCGGCCGTGGCGATAATCACTATATCGTCATATTCATTTAGGCATGCCGCTAATCCTTCGCGTAATAAAACAGACTCCATGATCAACACAATCCGATCGAATGTCATCAGCAATTCATTGTCTTTCCTACATAGCTTTTTCATTTTTCAGCTTGTTGTTGCGCATTAATTCTTGAGCTAGCCTATAAATGCGCTCTATGGCTGTCAATGTCTTGTGAAAATCAACTGCTAAATTCACCTATATTGAATTCATTTTATGGCTGTAAAACGATGCAATTTGAGTGTGGAAAAATAACCGTGTGCTCTATGATCAAGCTGCCACTGTTCACACTTTTTAGCCAGTACTTTTTTTGCAAGATCACATCTTCTCACTCATTAAAAAAGCAATAGGTTAAAAAGTATTAAAACTATGCACTCTATTTTTTTACACCATGAAGGCAAATAAATTGTGTCTGATCGGCTTGAGCGAATGGCTTTAGTATAATCCTAAATTCCGCAGTTAAACTCTACTACGAGGGGCTACTGCACTGAATCTAAAGGTTATTTTGAATGGTTTGCTCCTCACCGTACGAGTGAGTACGGCTGCGTCGCAACCCATTCAAAATAACCTTAATATTCAACACATTAGCCCCTCTCGTAACGAGTTTAACTGCGGAATTTAGGATAATTTTTCAATGCTAGTGTGAGTGAAAAAGTGAGTATATTCATTGATCAGGTTGAGCGATAAAAGCATGAATCTGTTCTATGTACTGATGATACGATTTTAAGATGGTGGCACATCAGTAGGCATATAGAACCCTACTCTGTCTGAGACCGTTTTACTTTTCAAAATTAGTGCTACAATAACCAACTAAATAAGCATGAATTGGATGGTCAGTTATGAGTCACAATATATTGTTGGTTGAGGATCACCCTATTGTTGCAATGTCTACAAGATGTTTACTAAGAGCTCAGAATGAACAAGTTACCCTTGCTGAAACTGGACAACAAGCTTTTGACTTAATATTACAGCAATCTTTTAAAATAATTTTTATTGATATCGGCCTACCTGATTTTGATGGTTTAGAAGTGATCTCACGCATCAAGAAATATCAACACCCTAATAAAAAAACCTCTATATTTATACTTACTGCACATGATGAAAGCACCTACCGTCAACATGCAACTGAATTAAATGTGCATGGCTATTTACTCAAACCCTTAACAGTATCTGGATTAAAAGATATATTTAAAAATCATTGTTCAAGACAAATTTGCTTTAGTTAAAGCTAACTAACAATAGAAAGTTTAAAAGGCAGGGCACAGGATATTGTTGTACCGATGTTGATTTTGCTTTTTACTTCAATCTCACCATCAAGATCTTCAATAAATTTTTTCACAATAGTTAAACCAAGGCCTAGTCCTTTGAAATGATTTTTGTTAGACGGTTCAAGTGGAGAAAATCGCTCATAAATGTAATCTATTTTATTATCTGGAATACCTATACCACTATCTTGCACAATGAATTTTAGCACACACTTTCGTGTCTCAACGGTGCGTTCTAATTCAACACGCAATTTGACAAATCCCTTTTTGGTGAACTTAATAGCATTACTAACTAAGTTAATCAGGATACGAAACAAACGGTATTCATCTCCAATTAAAACTACTGGACATTCAACACAAATATCACTAGACAATACCAAGCTTTTTTCAACAACAGCAGGTTGCTGCAATGTAATAATTTTATTGATCACATTTTTTAAAAAGAATTTTTTTCCAATACTGGTACAGAACCATGATCAATATAACTGAACTCCAATACACCTACACAATAATCTAATAATTCTTTTGATGAAGAAGCAATCATATTGAGCATTTGTTTTTTTGAAGGCTCTACCTCTTGATCACAAAGGAGTGTAGATAAAGTCCAAAGTCTATTGAAGGGAGTACGCAAGTCATGCTCCATATTCCGAGTAAATTGTGTCTTCATTTGATTTGCACTTTCCGCTTGTTCTTTCGCTTCAATCAAAGCTTTTTCAGTAAGCTTGAGTTCAGTTATATCCAGAGAATTCGCCATCACACCTATGACGTTTCCTTGTTCATCACGCAGTGGCATCTTAATCCCAGTAAAAGACATTATACGACTCCCTTCATGGCTTGCTTTGATAGGCTTCAGAAGCATTGCATCCTCTGTGTGACGCTTGCTTCGCCCTCGGGTAGACCAGGCATAGTAACCATTACGACTGACTTCCAATGTACTGCATAACAAGCCAACACAATGAGCTTGTTGATGCTGGCGAATAAATTCATACGTTACTGCTGTTCGTTCGCAAAGAACTTTACGGCCTTTTTTAAAATCTCGCGCTCCTCCTTTAAGCGCATCACTTCTTTTTGAAGTCGACAATTTTCTGACAGCAAATCCATGTCTTCTTGCTTTGATGGTTCTTTTGACGCTTCGCTTTTATGTTGGTTTATCCAAACATAAAGACTCGTTTCTTTTTTCCCCAAATCCCTAGCTGTTTTAGCGTAGGGTTGGGGGGAGGATAGCGCTAGCCTGACGGCTTCCGCTCGGAATGCTTTGTCTGTCTTTCTGTACATTTTAACACCTCTTTGGTTATCTTAGTTTACCAAATTTGGTGTCCTTATTTGGTGTCCTTTAAAACGGGGGCAGTTCAGTATTCAGATCAGACCTTTTATCAAAGAGCAACAGTCAGTTACTTTATTTGACAGAATACACAAATCGAGTTTAGTGCATACAGTCAATGAAGAGACTTATCAATCTGAATTTGGTAATTCTTTGGCTGGTTAACCTATACTATTAATTATGAGTTAGGATACAGTGGTTTTAAACTCACTGCCTTGTTTTTTTGTTTAGTCTTTTTGGATGATGCTTGCCATAAGCTAGCAATAGCTTCCCAACAAGCATGTCCATCCCATGTGTTTTGACTGTAACATGCTTTATCTAAACTTTGTAAGGCTTGCAAGCAAGTTGGATTAGTTGTTAGCACACTCAGATCAGCTAAAGTCTTAAAGTATTTCTTTGGACGCTGATGCTGTGCCCAAGTTAGTAGTGCTGCTTTTGCGGCAAACGGATCGTGTTGTTCACACGCTTTAAAAATAGCTTTTGTGAGTTCCGTCTGCTTAGGTTGTTTGATTTTAGGTTGTCTGCTTTTATTAGAGAAAAATAGTTGTTTGAGGCGAGTTCGTTGCCATACGAGAATAGTTGCCAACCATCCGCTTAAACAGAGCATTATCATAACTAACCACTTTTTGTCCAAGTTTGAGTTCAATTGTGTGGGTGTTTGTGAATTTGTGGGCACTGTGGTATCACTCACCGTCGGTGTTTGTTGTGCTTGATGTGGGTTCGCAATAATGGTAAATGTCTTAGCCGGCAAACGAGCCGTCATCATTTTATTTTGTGCGGTGTTCCACCATTTGACTTGAATGGCAGGCAAGGTAAAGCGACCTTTGCCTGTGGGTACTAAAGCGATATTTTGACGACGGATCCCAGTAACATTGAATTGTTCAATGGTGTCAACCAATTCTGCTTGATCAGGATAGGTATTGACATTATCAATGGGTTCCAAGGTGATCTCAGGTAACTGCGCAGCGGTTAAGCCTTTGGCTTTAATCAGCAGGGTTAAGGTACGTGCTTCTCCCGCTAACCATTTGCTGCGTTGTGAGGATAAACGGCTTTTGACTACCAATTCTTTCGCAGGTAGCCATGTTTGGCCAGTGAAATTGGTAGGTTGTGTTTTTATATTGAGTGTGGTGGCTTTACCATGCACACGCACGGGTTGAGTCTCTTGTACTAAACCACCCCACAGTGTATTCACATCTGATCGAATTGCGACTTGACCATTAAATGTAGGCGCCTTTATTGTTAAGTTGCCACTGGTTTGTGGGAAAAGGGCGTAGTGTCGTTCCACCACTTGGTAACGTTGATTCTTACGTTGGGTTTCATAGTGAATATCATCACCTAAACGTTTCACCACTGCATTATCAATGTTAGGTGCCGTCAATGAGCCTTCCACCACATTATTGGCAAAAAATAATTTAGTCGTGTAATGCACTTGACTTTGCACGTATGCATTTTTAGGTGTGACTTGGCTTTCAATAAAAATAGTTTTAGCACGTTGTGCAGTGTTTTGACGTGAAGCATTAAGCACTTCAATAGGGATGGGTTGACTGCGTTCACTGCCTAAGTTAAGTGCAGGAATAGTAAGTTTGCCCGTATGTTTAGGTGCTAAACGAATGATCCATTGCAATGAAGAACTTTGTTTACCATTGATGATTCGCATTTGTTGCGTCCGACCCGTGCTAATCACATCAAAATTTTCTTGCAGTGGACTCAAGTCGGGTTGAGTTGCATGACTGCGTGGATCAACGGTAAGGACCAATTCTAAGCTTTCACCTTCTTCAATGATTGAGCGATTGGTTTGTGCGGAGAGACTCCAGGCAGGTGTGGAAAGTGTGAGGGCAAAGAGAACGAAGAAGATGAACAATGTTGCTATTAGTTTTTTCGTTATTATTTTGAACCAAAGGCCATTCCAATGATAGATCATACTCTCTCCATCATTACGAGCCACGAAATGGCGTAGTAATCCATACATTGCTTGGATTGCTTCACCACCCCTTAACGTCGCTCGCAATGACGTGGCAGTACGTATAATTTTTCTCATGAGCGGTGTTCCTGGTAACGGTGATGATCACGTAAGAATTTGTGTCGCAAGAGTCCGGGAGGATTATCTTTCACACGGCGTAACCACTGTTGCTGCGCTTGTTCTTTTTCCTTGTCATTGGGTTTCAGCCTGTGTGGGGGTGACACCGCACTGTCATTTTCACGTAAGCGGGAATCCATGTTTTGATTACTTTGCTGTTGCTGTTGCTGTTGCTGTTGCTTCTTGTCATCCTGAGACTGTTGTTCTTTGTCATTCCGTGGCTTGACTGTGGAATCCATATTCAAATACTGCTGTAACAGATCTCTGTTAAATTTCGCATCGAGAAAATCATTGTTTAACTCCAAGGCTTGATTGTAAGCTGCAAGGGCTTCTTGATAACGACCTAAATGAGCGAGGGCATTACCACGGTTATAGTGTGCTAAAGCGGTTTGTTCAGCTGCAAATAATTTTTCAGCGGTTTCATAATCACCTGAACGGTAATGGGCTACACCTTGCCAGGTGGGATGATGAAATAACTGTGCTGCGGTTTGAGGTTGCTGTTGTTGCAAAGCTTTCACTCCTCGTGCTTCATCGGATAACCATAGATCTTGCCAAGTCATCGCATGTAACGACGACGATACCATGATGCAGATTAAACTCAACCAACGTCGTTTCATCGAATGTCACTCCGCCTTGGCATCACACCACGTCTAAATACGAGGGCTAATAAAACCAACAAAGGGATCACCAGCCAGATCCCTGTATCAACCCATTGCTTTCCTAACTGTTGTGTGCGTTCAACCTGTGTATGACGCATAGGATCATGTTGTAATAAGTACTTAATATCCTGTCCATTGGTAGTCAGTGTGGTATATACGCCTTGTCCTGCCCGTGCAAGTTTCATTAACTCATCCACAGCTAACTGACTCATTAACAGTTTACCATTATGCTGTTGACTAAAACCACTGATTTGATCGGGAATAGGTGCACCGATCCGCGTGCCTACGCCTAAGACTGATGTTTTAAAACCTTGTGTGACTAAGTCGGATGCTGTTTTTAAATCACGTGCCGTCGGGGCATTCGCTGTGATTAAAATAATATGACCTCGTTGTACCCCACCTTGCTGCATCATCTGTGAAGCACGCACTAGTGCAGCGCTGATATCATTGCCTGTCGTTGGCATAATTTGCGGGCTCAACTCAGGTAACAGATTGCTGATGGTTTCAGGATCATAGGTGAGTGGCGAGACCACATAAGGTTCTTCGGTAAACGCTAATAAGCCAAGATCGACTTCGCCTAATTTATTCAATAAATCATGAATTTTAAATTTCGCCCGTGTAGCGCGGTTGGGTTTACTATCTTGCGCTAACATGGCAGGTGACATATCCACTGCAATGACCACAGCACGACTTTGTTTGAGCACAGGTAAAGGACGCGTTACCCAAGTGGGACCAGCTAAGGCAATTAGACTTAGGGTCCACGCCGTTGCTAATACGAAAAACGGCCAGCGCGCTTTGTTGGCTGCTTTGTGAGGAGTAAGATAGGGTAATAAATGGGGGTCAACTAAAGTATGCCATTCGGAATATCTTTGCGTTTTTTTGTATAAAAAATAGCATAAACATAAACTTACAGGCAGCAGTGTGAGCCAGCTTGGTCTTAGAAAATGGAAATTATGCCATGCGCTTAACATAGTTTACACTTAACTCATATTTAGATTCCCGCTTTCGCGAGAATGACAAACCGCAGGCTTTGAGTTTAAGCCTATTATAACGTATAACCCTAAGACCAAACTTAACACCATAGCAGTGCCTAAAGGCCATGGGTACAAGTACTGAATACTTCGAAATACTTGTGCATTATGCTCGACAGGCTCTAAGGCATCAATTTGTTGATAAATGTCAGCCAAACTCATCGTATCTTTAGCTCTAAAATACAAGCCACCGGTTTCATCGGCCAGTTGCTTTAACAAGCTTTCATCCAAATCCGCTGAAGGATTAATAACTTTATCACCAAAAATACTGGATAAACGTAAATGATCGGCACCTAAGCCAATGGTGTAAATACGGACATGATATTCTTTAGCTAAACTCAACGCTTGTTTTGGTAAAATGGTGCCACTGTTGTTGGCGCCATCACTGAGTAAGACCAGTAAGCGCATACTTTGCGGTTGCTTCATCAAGCGTTTCACAGCCAAAGCGATAGCATCGCCAATGGCTGTTTGTGGACCAGCCAAACCAATGCTGGCATCGTCTAATTGCAAACGCACGGTATTACGATCATAAGTTAAAGGGGTTTGTAGATAGGCGTAACTTCCAAATAAAATGAGACCGATACGATCCCCTTTGCGTTGGGCCACAAATTTTTTCGCAAGTTTCTTTACCACCGTGAGGCGATCAACAGCTTGGTGATGCCATTTCAAATCAGGAATTTCCATACTGCCCGATATATCAATCGCCAGCATCATATCATGACCCTGTTGCTCCGTAGGTACGGGGGGACCCACCCATTGTGGATTTGCTAAAGCGAACACCGCTAAAATCCATAGTACATAAGCCCAGTAAAAAAATGTTAAGGAAACCAAGGTGGTTGGTGTGCCAGGAGGTGAATGCGTTACAGAATTGAAAAAAGGAATGCGCAATGACACACTGCGTTGTGGTTTTGCATGGGGCAGTATGCGTTGCAATAACCACGGTACTATGAGTAATGCAAAACTCCAAGGCCATGCAAACTTAAACATGACGCGGAGCTCGCTGCGTAATGTGTTTGATCCACTGAGTGGCTAACTCAAACACCGGTTCGGGATCCAACTGCAGTGTCGGTTGATAGGGTGCTTGGATCAATATTTCAGCGGTTTTGGAATTCATTTCCGGTAAATCCGCTGTCCGTGCTAAAAAAGCTAGCCATGCTTTGCCATGTAAGCCTGCTACCGTTTGTTGATGAAAATAACTCAATGCTGTACGGCGCAGTAAAATCGATAATGCCTTCAT
>Ga0215266_1068_pt1 | contig 8357 bp, 11 predicted proteins | sample JAMX8_100Endo3_H_FD_182616 | JGI IMG/M metagenome (GOLD analysis project Ga0215266, IMG submission 182616) | Enriched cells of freshwater protists from Biology Centre CAS, Ceske Budejovice, Czech Republic - JAMX8_100Endo3_H3 | ecosystem: Environmental > Aquatic > Freshwater > Unclassified ...
TAAATCTTTTATTAAGCGAATACGAATATTAAAGAAGTAACTAAACACCAATTCTATAGAGGATGACGTTATAGATGTTAGTAAAAGGACAATCACAGCAGAACAAATGCATTTCAGAATTGTTGAAAGTCAGTTTCAGCGATTATTAAGTTCATTTCAAAAGTTCAAAGTCACAAAAGTTGTATGAATCTACCTTTTTTCACCAAAACTTTTCTCTAGTTAACTTCATGTCTGTTTCTTTCTTTCTTTCAAGCTTTTGTGCTTTTATCAACAACAACAACAACAACAACAGTTCCATCAACAGTTCAGTCTTTTCAGTTGTTATTTCATTCATTTCCCTTTCCTTTCATTTTTTTTTTTCGTTCTTCTGTTCTACTTTCTTTGTTTTTGATGCTGTAATATAAACTTAGGTTTTAGGAATATGTGATTGCTCCAGATGTAGCAAACCGTTTCAAGAAAGCAAAGGAGTTGTTAATGAAGAAGTATGGAGACTGTTCTTATTCTAGGCCTGTACTTGCATTTCATGGTTCAAGTGGTTTGTTTCCTGTATAATGCTTTTCTTGGTTTTATTTCTAATATGATGCAGTGAAAAATATTGAGTCTATTGCTAAGAATGGATTTTATACTCCAAAACAGCACAAACAGTTCAAACACGCCACAGACACTGGTTGGTACGGTAAAGGAGTTTATTTTAGTGAATTCCCTGGTTACTGTATGGGGTATGTTTTCCTAGCAACTTGTTTTATTATTTAATATAACAGTCATCTCGTTTCGCCATGAATTTTATTGTTCTAATTGTTATAGTGTGTGTGTGTGTGTGTTTGTGTGTGTGTGTGTGTGTGTTTTCACTTAACTATACCTATTGATGTTGTTTTCTTCATAGATATATCAAAGGAGCTGCAAAACTACTAATGTGTCAAGTGTTAACTGGTAGAGTATACAAATGCAAGTATGATGATATTTTCTTTTATCTTACTTCTTTGCTTACTTCTTTTTTGTTTTTGTTTTTTATTTTTATTTTCACTTTTATATGTTATTGTAACCTGTTTATAATATTCTTTAGGGGACTGCTTCAAGGAAAGCCATGTGTGAAAGGATATGATTCTCATATGTCACCAGGTGAACTCCTCAAAACTTGAAACTTTGAAATTGAATTATTTCACAGATGGTAAAGAGTTAGTATCATTTGCAAGTGAGAATATTTGGCCATGTTATATTGTTTATTATGAGAACGAATGTGGAGTTACAATGTTTGGAGGATTTGCATCTGCTCCAAAACTGAAGCCATTATCATTAACAAGTAATAGGTTATCTTTGTGTATGTGTGTGGTATTAACGCTCCAACACAGACACAGAGTATCCCCAGTCCCTAATTAAAGCTTACAATCAAGCAATTACAGAATCAGCCTCAGCAATCTTTTCTTCTTATCGATTTTGTTTCTCTGGTTTCTGCCTGATCTATTTTTCATGCCTCTTATCCACTTTTACTACAACTACGGTCGTCATTTTGTTGTACTATGTTCTCTTGTTAGAACACACCACACCATACGTAATCTGGACTGACTATTTCCTAGGTTCATTAATTGTAACACATCAATTGATGGGCTTCTTAGTGCAGAAGCATTCAGGTGTAGTTGATGGAGGAGTCTCTACCAAAGTTTCCTTTTTGATTGTCAATAGACAACAGCTGAAAGGAGGTGTAAAAGGCGGCAGCAAGGGAAAGGGTAAAGCAAGTGCTGCTCTAGACAAAAAAGTGTCACAAGCGTTAACTATGAACGTTGTGATACTAGATCAATCCTATTTGTTTGATTCCATCATAGCAGGAAAACCTATCAACCCCTCAAAGTACTGGCAGCATCATCTCCCAGATGTGAAGTAGCCTAATGCAATTATGTAGTTTATTCAAAAACACTTTTTCTGTAGTATATAGTGTATAGTGTAGTATAGCAGTTTATTTTTTTTTTGTTTTATTTTTTTAAAACCTCTTCACTATGAACAAATCATCTCCTTTAGGGAATGGTTGAATTATGCCGTCAGAAAATTAGTGTCAAATAAAGGTGAACTCCTAATTACATAATTAGGAAGAAAGACGAGTGAAGTGCTTCGCTGGTTAAGTGTTCTAAACCCTGAATAGAACATTTTTCGGAGACGAAAAAAAAAATAATGGTGCAAAACTTGAAACTTCTTCAAAAATAAAATAACAACGTTTCAACAGTTTAAAAAGCGTGCATCTTTAAGTTAGACAGATCCTTGTTAAAACAGGTCGCACTTTTAAGTTATGTGAAAGAAACTTTGCGAGATATCTTGATGGATTGGAAAGTAGTCGTTTGAACCTTTCTAGGACTTGCAGAAAAAGAGAAAGTACGTATTCGGTGCTTTATAGTACCCGGTGGAAAAGTTGAGGTTCTGATCCTTCCAGCAGTTTGTGGAGTTTTCTTCGGTTCTTCTTCTGCAATGAAGGTAACTTCTTTGGTATCCATTTTCGTAACTACCCCCATTCAAAACTAACTGAAATTAAGAAGCAAAACGCAGGATGAAAATAAAAGCTCAAAAGAGAGACGGTATTTCAACACATTGGATAAGTAAGAAGAATGATCACGAAACAAAATGAGAATAATGAAAAAGTTTGTAAGAAACAAAGGAAGAAAGGAAATCCAAGAAATAAAAGATTTCTTTTTTTACTTCTTAAAAGTACTTTGATAAAAAAAAGTAAGTGAAAGAAATACATGGATAAAAATTGATTTTTTAAAAAAAAAGTGATCTTTCGGGTAAGTAGAAGAAAAGAAGAAGTTACCCCAACAACGAGAGAAAGGAGAAATGACTGTCCGCGATAAGCTGCAAGATTTTTTACCTAATCAAGGAAAATTATGAATTTCAAACGCCTTTTTTATTCTATTTGATTGCTTTTGATTGTTTTTGATTGTTGTTGATTACTTCATTCATTTTGATTTGTTTCTGCACTTCCTTTTTGATTGCTTTTCAATCTCACAGAATTTTCCTTGATTTCCTGCACTGCTTCTGTGTGGGCGTTCTTTTTGGTTTTCAGCAGTCGAACAATGTATTTGAAGAATGACGAATCCGAAGTATACTAACTTAATCAAATGTCTTGCTAATTCGAAATTCGCCATCATCAATTCCTGAGAGAATATCATCAAAACCATCATCCATCAAACCGCAGTACTGTGAACTCAATTGTTCTTTTTTGTTAAAGCTGCTACTTTTGAGAGCTAATGAGGATGTTGCTTGGGTAGTATGTGGCTGTGCTGATGGATTACTACAGTTAGTGCTCGTCCTGTGTGAACTCTGGCTAGAAGATTGAGTGTTTCTTCTAAACTGGTTTAACTTTGCTTTTGTTGAATCCTGGTTGCTATGGAATGATTTTGTTGTTGCTTCTGGTATTTGATTTGGCTTTGATACATATTGGGTTGGGCAAGGGGGCATTGCATGCTGGTTGTGAGTGTCTCTTCTGAACTGGATTAACTTTGTTTTCGTTGTATCCTGAGTGTTGTTAGATAATATTGTCGTTGCTTCTGGTATTTGATGAGTTGGTTTTGATACAGATGGGGCTGGGCGAGGAAGCATTGCAAAAGTGGGCTGCTTATAGTTTTTTCCGACAACAGTCACTGCTGTTTGTGTATGTAAAGGCGTACTCAGAGAGCTAGGAATAGTTGTTCTTTTGGTGTGCTCTTGATCATACGATGGCACTGGCGTGCGTGAATACGATTTTGAAACAGCTTGTTTACTACTGACTGGCGGTGCTGCTTGAATTGATGTAATATTGTGCGTAGTTTTACCAAGTTTTCTTTTCTTTCGGCGCATAAACTGCTCTGATAGCATAGGTATTTTGGCAGAATAGATGTCCAAAATGCGATTCATTGTTAATGTACAAATCAGGTCCTTTTCTGAGTGTTAGCTAATGAACCTGTTTAGGATTAAGTTATACCTCTGCCCAAGCTGGTTGAGGCAAAGCCACTGACCAAATTGCTTCGACATTAGTGATCGCAATATTTAAATAGGCAGATTCTCGTATTGGTCTAAAGATTGAGACCTAAAAATGTCAAAAGGGAGGCATGACAGCTTATAATACGTTTTTCAGAAGAACGGTGCTCCCAACCGAAAATTCCTTTGCATACTTTTCCTTGATTCTGTAGTCAACAGAGCCCTGTATACAACCTGTCGGGTCTTTAAATGCAACTACAATGCAGCTATTCAACAAGTAAAAGAAAGGTTTTTGATACAGCGGACATACGTGACATGGAGCTTAAAAGAAATCGAATCAACTACAGCAGCTAGCCTGGGAACTTTTTCCAAAAGCCTTGTCTCTCTAATTCTCTTGATGTTAAAACCCAATTGTTCTATAAAAGTTACATTTTTAATTCCCAACCATTCGAAACTAACCTGTTGCCTGCGGTGCTGGTGGCAAGTTACAATCAGATAACATGGTCAACCAAGAAGGTGATGTAAACAGTTGAGTAGAAGATGCTTGTTTGTGGATGTGAAAAGGTCTGTTTTCAGCTTGAGAAGATTGAGAGCTAGTGAATTGAGTTTGCTCCAAGCTTTTCAGTTTCTCTTTTGAGAACACAAAATCTGCTGGAAGATCTGGGATGCTTCCAACTGGCCCTGGCAATGTATCATTCACTTTCTGTGGAGTTGTTGACTTGAAAGGTAATCCTTGTTGATCATCATATGAGAGACTAGAGTGTGGGGATGGATTGGAAAGAGGAAGTGTGGGAATTAGCGGCTTGTCTTTTTGTTTTGTGGAGTCAATAGATTCGGTCACAGAGTCCGTTGGTGTAATGGTGGTGCAACTCTGTGGGTTAGAAGCCGCCACTGCAGATACTGTAGTGGAAGATTTTGTCCTCTTGAACGCAGGGGCAACAAGTTTCGGAGAGGTGCACTCTCTAGAAGTTTTTGTGACAGGCTTAATAAAATTAGCCGCTACCGTTAAGTTAGAGACACGGTTTTGGAGTGTGTGACTGTCTTGACTTCGAACTGGAATCGTGGTGGAGGAGGAAAGGTTGAAAAAATCAGAATTTGCAGGGGAAGGTGTAAATTTAGTAGCCAACCCATTGTTGGGTGTTGTAAAGAAGTGTGATGTTTTTAGTCTATTCTTCTCGTTATCGTTAGGTGTACCACTACACAATGATAAGTAGAACATCTACAAAGGAGTATAAGACCCAAAAGGAATATTTTCTTTGGAGGCTTGCGAAATTTCTTGAGTTGAGCTTGAATACTGGAATGATAAATGAGTGAAACGAGCTATGAAACGGAAACGCATACCGATCTTAGTTCAACAGCGCTGGGTAAAATGTCATCATCAGCCAAGTCAAAATCAAAATCTTCCATAGGTTGTAAAGAAAGTAGTAGCAGTAGCGAAACAGAATATAGCTTTTGCCCTACTAAGATGAAAATCAAGTAAAGAAGAGTATTAGTTGAGAGTAAAGGCACATACTTGGAAAAAGTAAAAAGAATAGAAAAACGAAGTAGTGCAGTCGTAGTGAGTACTAGTTAAAATAAAAAGGAAATTGAAATCCAATCTCTTAAAATTTTGGTAAAAGTGGGGGATCATATTGTTTATTTATGTTAGAAATTGCTATGATGATTTCACTCAAAATTCATATTTTGAGTTATAATGGGAGGGAATTCTATTTTTTTTGAAATGTTGGTAAAAGGGGGAGATATTCTAATGACTTTATTTATTCTTTTGTTATTATAGTTCGTTTACAAAATTTATTTTTTGAGTTATAATGGGGGGTATGGTCGTGTAAAAGGAAATGCATTCCAAACACTTTATTTCTTTGACCATGCATGCATGCATGGCTTGTTGTGGTGTTTGTATTGTTATTTGATATGAGCTCTGATTTTCATACAACGAGTTCCCTGTTTGATTCCATTCATGGAAACATCCAAGTACCTGTGTATCTATGGAATGTAATTGATACTCCTACCTTTCAGCGTTTGAGGTACTTAAAGCAGCTGGGTGTAACAAATTATGTCTTTCCAGGAGCTACACATACCAGGTTTGAGCACAGCATTGGTGTATCCTACTTGACTGGCAAATTAATCAACCGAATCGCAATTACCCAGCCATCACTTGAAATTTCCACGAGAGACATGGAACTAGTTCAGCTTGCTGGGCTTTGTCATGATCTTGGACATGGCCCCTTCTCTCATGCCTTTGAAGTCTGGGTAAATGAGAGAAGAAAAGCTGATGGTGTTGAAGAAAAGTGGTCTCACGAAGAAATGTCTTGTCGTCTTTTGAATCAAATTGCAGATACCCATGCACTGGAATATTCTCATAAAGAACTAAGGTTTGTCACTGACCTCATAAAAGGAGAGCCAAGTGGAAATTTGCGCTTTTTGTTTGACGTTGTGAATAATAAGAGAAATGGAGTTGATTTGGATAAGTTTGATTACATCGCACGTGATTGTCACCACTTGGGTTTAAAATACACCTTTGATCCTAGTTCTCTGATGGAAAATTGTAAGGTTATCCAAAACGAAGTTTGTTATCTTGCAAGTGAAGTTTACAATGTCTACGAACTGTTTCACACTCGTTACTCTCTCTTTAAGAAGTTTTATAGTCATAACACATCTAAAGCCATTGAGTATATGTTCATGGATGCTCTCACTGAAGTGAATAGCTGTAGCCAACCAGGAAGTAATTGGAAGATATCAGCTATGGTAGATGATGTAGAACAGTACTTACAGTTAAATGACAGTATCATTCAACGTATAGAATGGAGTACTGAACCAGAGTTTCGTCATGCCAGACATATCTTACAAAGAGTTCGACGAAGAGAGCTTTACTGCTTAGCAGATCAGCTCATAGTATCACCAGAGCACTGGCCCCTTTTAGCAAATGTTACAGCTAATGATATAGTATCCTGTCAATCACAAGCGACACTTCATGTAAGTGATCTCTTGATTCATTGTTACAAGTTGAACTATGGTATGGCACAGCAAAACCCTGTCAATTCCGTCCACTTCTACAGTGCAAGACGATCCTTGCAGAAGCCAATTCTAACTTCAACTAGGGACACGCAAGTACACAGAAGAGGTAGTTGTGCTGAGAAGTTTTGCATTAACAAAGAAGCAGTGAGCCTACTCATTCCTGACCAGTTTTGTGAACATATGTTACGAGTCTACTGTAGAGATAGTAGCAAAGCGGCAAGTGCTCAAGCCGCTTTCAGACGCTTTCTTGCTAGGCGTGTAAGTGGCTCTTTTGCAGAGCAAAGACTTGTTCGTGGTCATACCTTGCTTGATTTGAAAGCTTATCACAGTGACCAAAAAGACATACTGGCTGGTAAACGAAAGAGGTTATCCGGAAAGCTAGATTAAAGGTTGTATACAGTGAATGAATGATAAAGATCATTCATGTACTGTTCAGGTCTACATCAATCTTAAGCACCTGTTATTTATGAATAAAACTCATATATCAAGGAAGGGAAGTGACGTGTACATGTTCTTTTGCTCTTCGATGTAACTTATGCAGTGTTGTAAACTGCTTCCTTACTCAATCCTTCTGCGAACTCAATAAACTTTACTTTATATCATTATTTATTTGTTGATCCAGGAGAAATACACGACGAAGATTCAGACCCTAACACAGAAGATAGATGCTTACAAGTTGCTGTAGTTGTTGTGGTTGCTGTAGCTGACGAAGGGAAGTAATGTGAGTGTAATGCATCCGCACATGGAACATATGTATGATTGAGGCCAAAATGTACGGCTGTATCAATAGGTTTGAAAATGACAGGGATAAGGCTGAGCCCAAACAAACTGACGACCCAATTTTGTCTTGTTGCAGACATTGCAGGCAAAAAGTGGTGCATGTTTCTTCTAAAGAGCCAACATCCTCTGTTGATAAACAAGGGTGGAATAACCACAGAGGCCTTAATATTTTTAGTTGAAATTGTATAAAGAGAAAGATACATACACAAATTTGCCAGAGCGCAGTATAAACTGCCTTGTCAACAGTTTTCGAAATTCTTACAGACTGATTTCCATCTTGTTTTGTATCCTACCATAAATCAGTAACCCACAACAAACCAACAACAAGATATACATTGTATGTAGCATGTCCTTTGTGAACTGAGTCAGAAAGTGCATAAGCAGCTGCAATAGCGTAGGTGGCATTAACAAGAGGCCTAGGGATTAGCGAACGAAAGGCTTCACCAACCTCGTTTGTATAACCAAGAAAACGAAGTGAAGTATCCTTGAAGATGTCAAGTTCGTCTTGAGATTGTAATGATTGTGATAGTTGTGATGGCTGTAATGACAGTGATGATTGTGATGACAGTGGTTGTAAATGATTTTGATGTGCTTGATGTTGGGCTTGGGATTGTTGGCTGGCT
>Ga0215266_1069_pt1 | contig 8347 bp, 5 predicted proteins | sample JAMX8_100Endo3_H_FD_182616 | JGI IMG/M metagenome (GOLD analysis project Ga0215266, IMG submission 182616) | Enriched cells of freshwater protists from Biology Centre CAS, Ceske Budejovice, Czech Republic - JAMX8_100Endo3_H3 | ecosystem: Environmental > Aquatic > Freshwater > Unclassified ...
ACCGATACTGTTGCATGGGAGTATAATAAAGATGTACTAGAAGTTATAACTAATTTGCAAAACGAAGGCACAGAAGTATGGGCTATAGAGCAGGTTGACAATGCTGTTTACCTTAACGACTTTATGCCGGAGCAGGATAAAAAATATGCTATCGTTTTCGGGAATGAAGTAAAAGGGGTGTCACAAAAAGCAATAGAATTATGCAACGGTTCTATAGAAATACCGCAACTGGGAACTAAACATTCCCTCAATATTTCAGTAAGTGCAGGGATAGTAGTGTGGGATATTTTTCAAAAAAACTATACAGACAATGATGTATAGTTATAATCTGTTATATTTATCAAATGAATAATATTATTGTCCGCCTACATTTTAATTCATTTAATTTTAAACCGCTATTTTTTTTCACCCTGTTGTGCTTATTAATCTCAGGTTGTGTTTTTTCACAAACCAATATAGCACCGGAACTTACTGCCACAGGTGACCAAATATACTGTACAGGAAGCGATAGCCCTATAGCAACATCCTTTACTATTAATGACCCCGATGATGTGGCAACAGAAGCTATATATGTACAAATATCATCAGGATATGAAAACTGAGAAGATGTATTATCGCTAAGTGGTACGCACCCCGGCATAACAAGCTCTTGGAATGCTGCAACTGCAAAATTAACTATTGAAGGCAATACAGGGCAAGATGTACCTTATACTGACTTAATAGTTGCAGTAGAGGATGTAGTATATACCAACACTGCAACAAACCCAACACCGGGAACACGTACTTTTTCTATCACTATTGGGCAGGCAAATTACTTAGAATCTACAGGGCATTATTATCTTTACATACCTTCTGTAGGTATAAACTGGTTAGCTGCAAAAAATGCTGCTGAAGCTAGTGATTATTATGGTTTACAGGGCTATTTAGCCACTATACTATCTGAAGACGAAGCACAATTAATAGGCGAGCAGGCACAAGGCACGGGATGGATTGGCGGAACAGACGAAGAAACCGAAGGTATTTGGAAATGGACCACAGGTCCCGAAGCCGGAACTGTTTTTTGGAATGGAGGAGTAACCGGTTCTACTCCTAATTTTGCTTTTTGGAATACAAGCGAACCCAACAATCAAGATAATGAAGACTACGCACACATTACCGCTCCCGGGGTAGGCATTCAAGGTTCTTGGAACGATTTACAATTAAACGGAGGTGTTAATGAGTATGCACCGCAAGGCTACATAGTAGAGTATGGCGGTATGCCGGGCGACCCTACACTTAATATATCAGCTACAACAACTATAGAGGTGGTAACAATAACAGGAAATACATCGTTAACACTATGTGGTAGTGGTACCGCTACCTTAGAAGCAACATCCAGCAACGGCATGGTATACTGGTATACCGATGCTACAGGTGGTACACCTATAGCTACAGGCAACACCTATACAACCCCTACCCTTACCACCACTACCATTTACTATGCAGAAGCGGAAAACAATAACGGTTGCACAACAGCTGAAAGATTAGCAATAACTGTAACAGTAGAAAATATACCTACACTAATTTTAGAAGAAAATATTAATGCGTGCTTTGGCAGTAGTATTACTATAGAAGCTACACCTTCTGCCGGAATAGTAAACTGGTACACTGAGCTTACTGGAGGAGTTCCTGTAGCAACCGGAAATGAATTTGTTATTGATAACATAACGGAAGACATGATTTACTATGCAGAAGTTGAAAGCAATGCATGTATTTCTGAAACAAGAGAAGCTATAATTATAACTGTTATTCCTCTTCCTGTAGCAAACCCTGACGAGACTATTGTGTTTTGTGAAAATACAACTCGCCCATTGGATGCAGAAATTAACGATACTAATGTAACGTACTTATGGAGTACAGGAGCAACTACTCCAATAATTACTATAACCGAACCCGGCACTTATACAGCTACTATTACAAATGAATATGGTTGCGAAGTTACACAGGTATTTGAAACCGAAATGCTTAATGCTCCTGAAATTATAGATGTAAATATTAGTAATACAGATGAAGCCATTATAATTATGGCAAGTAATACTCAGGAATACGAATATTCTGTTGATGGAGGGGATTATCAGTTATCACCAATATTCAGAGAGTTACGAGATGGTATGCACATTGCACAGGCAAAATCATTAAATGGTTGTGGTACTGATGCGCGAAATTTCAGGGTTTTATTAGTACAAAAGTTCTTTACCCCGAATAATGATATGATAAATGATGTATTTACCATAGCCGGATTTGACTATTACCCTGAAGCAACAGTTATTGTTTTTGACCGTTTCGGTAAGCTAATTACACAGCTAGACAAAAGAAACCGCAACTGGGATGGTACTTTTAATGGTAATGAACTGCCTGCTACAGATTATTGGTATGTAATTAAGCTAAACAAAACCTCTCCCGAAATTAAAGGGCATGTTAGCCTTATCCGTTAATAAAACCGCCTAAAAGACTTATTAGTTCATCAGATGTATTAACAATATAGTCTGGTGGTGTTTTATATATTGCTTCAACAGCATCGTAACCCCAGCTTACCCAAACCACAGGTACATCGCATTTTTTACAAGCAATTATATCTCTTGCCTCGTCGCCTATATAAAGTATTTCTTCTGGTTTGGCATTATGCTGTTTCATAAACTTTTTAAGCAATTTGTCTTTACCAAACAATCTGTTGGAAGTATATATAGGAGGAGCATCTATATTTTGATACTCAAAAAAGGTTTGAATATTTTTTTGCGCATTGCTGGAAAGCACTGCGTAGGGAACATTTTTATCATTAAGGTTTTGCAGTAACGTTTTCATCCCCTCGTTAAAGGGCAGTGCTTTTACCTCACTATAAAACCTTTTAGAAAACCAGTTTACAATAAAAGGCACTTTATACCTTGGCACACCCAATGCTTTGCATTTTTCTTTAACAGAAAGCGTGCTTAGGTAGGTTATATTATCGTTCGTAATAAGTTTATATCCTTTTTTTACAGCTAGACTATTATATAGGTTAACAATAATCATTCGGGAATCAACCAGAGTACCATCAAAGTCAAAAAGAAAATATTTTGGTTTCATATATACTATGGTTGCTGTAAACGTCCCTGTATTTTATTTAAAATCCAGATATAATCATCCTGATTTTTCACAAAATCCTTATCTGTAACATCAATAATCAATACGTTCAGGTCAGGTTGCATTTTCAGGTAATCTAAGTACCCTCGGTTTATTTTTTCCAAATATTCTGCTTCTATATCCTGCTCATACGTTCGTCCGCGCTGTTTTATCTGCTGCAATAACCTATCTGTATTTTGGTATAAATACACATACAAGTCAGGTTTAGGCATTTCTTTATATATAATATCAAACAACTTTCTGTAAAGCCTGTATTCATCTTCACTAAGTGTAACTTTAGAGAAAATAAGCGATTTAAAAATATGATAATCCGCTACTATAAAATCGCTAAACAAGTCAAACTGAGCCAAATCATCCGAAAGTTGATGGTAGCGGTCTGCCAAAAATGCCATTTCTAATGAAAAAGCATAACGGTTTTGGTCTTTATAAAACTTAGGTAAAAATGGGTTGTCAGCAAAACGCTCCAGTACTAACTTAGCATTAAAATCTTCTGATATTTTCCCTGAAAGTGTTGTTTTACCTACACCAATATTACCTTCTATTGCAATGTAGTTTATAGCTCCAAAAGTAGGTTGTAGCGGTACGTTAAGGCTTCCTGATTTTTTACACAAACTATCATCTGGAGTTATGGCAATAAGTTCGTTTATATCTTTCTTTAAAACAGGGTGCACCCATTGCGGCGCAACATCACGCAGTGGTAACAATACAAAATTACGTTCCTGCATTCGCGGATGCGGAACAACAAGGTTTTCACTGTTTATTACTTCATTGTTATAAGCTATAATATCAACATCTATAATACGCGACTGGTAGCCTTCGGCATCGGTACGAATGCGCCCTACCTGTAATTCTGCACTTAATAATGCTTCCAGTAAAATTTCAGGCGATTTGTGGGTATGCACTACAATAACACAATTATAAAAATCATCCCCTATAAAACCCCATGCAGGCGTTTCGTATATAGCAGATGTTTTTACTACAGTAGCTATATTATTATAAATATAGTCTATACAGGAAGTAAGATTTTGTGACCTGTCTCCCTGATTACTCCCTAACGATAAAATAGCCTGATTTTGAAATTCCATAAGGGGTGCAAAATAAACAAAACAATTTTAAAGCGGAATACTGAAACAAGTATAAATACTTTTTTAACCTTACAGTTTATAAATCTGTTTTATACTGTAACAATATCTGTACTTTTGCTACCTATACTAAAAATCAACTTTTAATAATTATGCAATTTTTAAAAAACATACTGGCTACAATAATAGGTTTATTCCTATTTTGTCTTTTATCATTTCTTGTACTTATAATAATAGGCGTTGCTGCTGCAGGAGGTAGCGACAAAGATGTTGTTAAAGTAAAAAATAACTCTGTTATAGAATTAGACATTAGTGAAGTAGCAAATGATTATTCGGGAATTTTCTACAATGATGAATTCCAATTCCTTAATTCTGAACCACAAGAAGGGTTAATTGACGTACTTGAAGCTATTGAAAATGCCAAGACAGACGACAAGATTAAAGGAATAACTATTACCAACAGTATTTCCGGTTTGGGTATGGCGCAAAGTAAAGCGCTTAGAGACAAACTCAATGAGTTTAAAAAATCAGGAAAGTTTGTAGTTGCATATTCTGATATGTTCAGACAAAAAGACTACTACCTTAACTCTGTAGCGGATACTATCTACATGAACCCTGTTGCAGATTTAGAGTTTAAAGGGCTTTCATCTGAAGTAATGTTTTATAAAGATTTACAGGAGAAAACAGGTATAAAAATGGAGGTTATACGCCATGGTAAATTTAAAGCTGCCGTAGAGCCTTTCCTTAGTAACGAAATGAGTCCTGAAAACAGAGAACAAATAAGCACATTGCTTAATGCCATGTGGAGTACTATAGCTACCGATATTTCTGAAAGCAGAAATATACCATTAGATAGCCTTAATAGTATAGCTACTAACCTTTCGGCACGTACTGCACAAATGGCTCAGGAAAAAGGGCTTATTGACAGAGTTGCTTATATAGATGAATACCAAAGCGGCATACGTAAAGCACTTGGTATTAAAAAAGACGAAGAAATAAATACCGTTTCTATATTAGATTATGCTGAATCTAATGGCTTATCTAACATTGTTTTAGATAGTGATGATGAAATAGCTATAATATATGCACAGGGAGAAATAACCGGTGGTGAAGGCGGACTAAACTACATAGGAGAAAAATCGATGAGAAGATCGCTTAGAGATGCTGCAGATAATAAAGATGTAAAAGCGATTGTACTGCGTGTTGACTCTCCGGGTGGTAGCGCTTTAACCTCTGAATTAATTTGGCGAGAAATAGAAATGGCCAAGAAAAAGAAACCGGTTGTAGTATCTATGGGTAACCTGGCTGCATCGGGTGGATATTATATTTCTTGTAATGCTGACAGAATATTTACAGAGCCTACCACAATTACAGGTTCAATAGGAGTATTTGGTGTACTGCCAAACTTTACCGAACTAGCCAATAACATAGGCGTACATACCGAACAGGTTAGTACACACACAAACGCATCAGGTTATAGTGTATTTACACCACTTGAAGATGAAACTCGTGCTATTATTCAGGAAAGTGTAGAAGGAGTTTATGACACTTTTATTACTCGAGTAGCCGAAGGGCGTAATATGACTAAAGAGCAGGTTGATGCTATCGGTCAGGGGCGTGTATGGGCAGGTACTGATGCCGTTAAAAACGGTCTTGCAGATGAGTTAGGAGGTCTGGATGAGGCAATTGCTTATGCTGCTAAATTAGGAGAAACTAACAGTTACAGCATAGTTAACTACCCTGAATATGAAAGAAACTTTGAAGATATTTTAAATAACCTTACGAGTATGCCTTTTGCAAAAAGCAAAGAAAGCTTTATTAAGGAAGAAGTGGGCGAAGAAAACTATCAGGTTATACAACGCATACGTCGTGCAAGCCAACTAAGAGGAACGCAAGTAATTATGCCTTACGAAATAACTGTTAAATAACATGCATTAACAGCCTTTTTACCTTAATTTGTACCTTTATAGCAAAACGTAAAAAATTATCCGCAAAAAACAATCATGGCAAAGAAAATTTTAAAGTGGGTTGGTATTATACTATTAGTTCTTATTATACTGCTTGTTAGTGCACCTTTTATATTTAAAGACAAAATAAAAACAATGGTTGCTAAAGCAATCAATGAGCAGGTAGATGCTACCGTGGCTTTTGAAGATGTTAGCCTTAGCCTGTTTACAAACTTCCCTATGGCAAGTGTAACTATTGATAAGCTAAGCATTATCAACAAAGCCCCATTTGAAGGGGACACGCTTGTATACATGGGGGAAATAAATGCCAGTATGTCTTTAAACGAACTTTTTAAAGGTGAAGGCGAAGCCATGAGTTTAGAAACCTTACACACTAAGGATGGTGTTGTAAATATTTTATTTAATGAAAATGGTGTAGGTAATTTTGATATCGCTATTAAAGATGATAGCCAAAAAACAGAAGAGAGTACATCTGAAAGCAAACCTTTTGCGCTTGACTTAAAAGACTATCAGGTAGAAAACTTGCGTTTCCGCTATTACGATGCTGGCTCTAAAATGAGTATGGTTATAGACAGCCTGTACCATGAAGGGCACGGTAATTTTGAGCAAAGTGTACTTGACCTTGACACCGAAACTACTGCCAACCTTACGTTTGATATGGACGGCACTAACTATATGCGCGACGTTCATTTAAAGTTGGATGCTGTTTTAGGCATTGACCTTGAAAACAGTGTTTACACATTTAAAGAAAATAAAGCCCATATTAATCAACTCCCTTTAGAGTTTGATGGTAGTTTAGCTCTTTTAGAAGAAGGACAAAAATTTGACCTTACTTTTAAAACACCAACATCATCATTTAAAAACTTTTTAGGTTTAATACCGGAGTCGTATTCAGGTAGTCTGGAAGGTGTGGAAACACAAGGTGAATGCTCTATAAACGGTATGGTAAAAGGAGTAATGAATGATGATACTATACCTGCATTTAATATTGCCATACTTTCTGACAATGCATCGTTTAAATATCCTGACTTACCAAAATCAATACAAAACATTGTAATTGACGCTAAAGTGGTAAACGAAACAGGTATTATTAACGACACTTATGTAAACTTAGACAAGTTAGGTTTCCGTATTGACCAAGATGTTTTCAATGCAAATGCTACCATTAAAAATGTAGCGGAAAACCCATTAGTTAACGCAGACCTTAAGGGAACTATAAACCTTGGTAATTTAGGACAGGCATATCCTGTAGATTTAGATATTCCGCTAGCAGGTATTCTTAAAGCAGATATTTCTACTAAGTTTGACATGAAGTCAATAGAGAACAGTCAGTATGAAAACACCGATAATCGAGGTAGCCTTATACTTTCAGGCTTTACATACTCGGGCGACGGTTTACCAAACCCTATAAAAATAAATCAAGCTAACCTTCAGTTTAACCCTACTCGTGTAAACCTAAGTGAATTTAATGCCGAAACAGGTGGGTCTGACCTTGCAATGAATGGTTCATTAAATAACTTCTACGGATTTTTGTTTAAAGACCAAGTACTAAAAGGAAACTTTAACCTTAGTGCTAATAACCTAATGGTATCTGATTTCATGACATCAGATAGTACTGAAGAAGGTAAAAAAGACGGTACTAAAGAAACGGAACAAACTGACAAGCCTGCTACACAAACAGCAAGCGAGCCTGTAAAAATCCCTGCCTTTTTAGATTGTACTATTACAGCCAAAGCAAATACTGTAGTGTATGATAACTTAGACCTTAAAAACGTTACAGGTAAACTAATAATTAGAAACGAAACCGTAACGCTTGAAAACCTGAGAACAGATATGTTCCAAGGGGTAATAACGGCAAATGGTAACGTATCTACAAAAACCAATGTACCTAACTTTACCATGAACCTTGACCTTAACAAGGTTGATATACCTAGTACATTTACAAAAATTGAGATGCTGAAAGCTATAGCACCACTTGCTGATGTGCTTACAGGAAAGTTAAATACAGACATAGTACTTTCGGGTAACTTAGATGATAAAGAAATGACGCCTGTATTAAACAGCCTTACAGGTAGCTTAGCCGGTCAATTATTAAATACTGCTGTAAAAGCAGAAAACTCTAAATTATTAAGTTCACTT
>Ga0215266_1071_pt1 | contig 8215 bp, 9 predicted proteins | sample JAMX8_100Endo3_H_FD_182616 | JGI IMG/M metagenome (GOLD analysis project Ga0215266, IMG submission 182616) | Enriched cells of freshwater protists from Biology Centre CAS, Ceske Budejovice, Czech Republic - JAMX8_100Endo3_H3 | ecosystem: Environmental > Aquatic > Freshwater > Unclassified ...
TTGTGATTCCGTTGTTCCAATGGATGGTACGCAACGTTGATGACAATGTGTTGTATACCTATCTCGCATTTTGGCTTTTCACCAGCACGCTGTTTTTGTTCAAGATTGATGGTCCGTGGAGTAACCAAATGTGGCTCTACATGGGTTACCTTCCTCTGGGTTATGTTCTATTTCAAAAAGTGCCTTTGAACCGCTCTATGGTGACCTTATTTACAGGGTTTGGCCTCGTCGCGTTGGCTGTGACATTTACTATGGTCGTGACGAACAGTTTAGAGGCGGAGAAGTACACGGTTGGACGCTGGCTTTCTTACAAAACACTGAATGTCATTCTAGCGGCTTCGATGATTTTCATGATCGGTCGTTACTTTGGGGAAGGCTTGTCACCAAAAGTACAAAAAGTGGTGAGTGTGATCAGTCAGCACAGCTTGGGGATTTACTTACTTCACCCAATTTTCTTATGGCCGATGAAAGCGTTTGGTTGGTACACCGGACATCCCGCATGGGTGATTCCAGTCTGGATCATTATCAGTGGAGCTGGAGCCTTGGCGATGAGCTATCTCTTTTCTCGCTCTGCCAAGACTCGTTGGTTACTGCCTTAACGTTTGATGGCGAAGTGAAGGAATTTGTTACCACGATAGGTTAGCGTTCCTTTATCTCCAGGGTTGAGTGCATGGTAGTAGTGCACTCCAATTTGGAACTCTCGTTTAGGGCCAATAGAACCGCGTTGGACATAAATCCAATATTCTTGGTCGTCTTGGCCTGGTGGTGCATCTGGGACGTCGATAGCTTGCTTATCTAAAATAGTTACCTGTGCACTTTGTTCTGGAGCATCTTCGCCCACATAGTGCTTGCTATAGAAACGAAAAAATACCCATGCGCCCAAAGCAATAAGGGCGAACAGGGCAACAATAAGTGAGATTGGCATGTTAACCTCCGATGTTTCATTGAGCTCTATTCTACAGAACTCATTGATGAAACGATGAGTTGAGATAACTTATTCATAATCTAATGAAAGGGACATGAATTTTATTCGGCGCACTTCACGGTTTACCTCAATGGGCGCGCGATGAAATCGTTGCTTCATCTGCAAGCTACGTCACTAAAGCTGAACTAAGCAGCTTTCACTTGTCTGGCTATATGCGCTCAAGGGCACAAATTGAAAGTAAAATTGCACTTAACGGCTCGAAAAAGCTCTAAATTTATAGAAGAATAAAAATAACGAACACGGGAAGGGTCTGGTAAGGAGGGTTACGATGTCAGATATTGAAAAAGTAGTCATGCGTACCCGAACGATCGAAAAACTTTTGCGTACTCAGTACCATGCAGAAGGGAAAGGGTTACACCAACTTATTAATAGTTGTGAAGAACGTTTACCACATGACGTGATAGCGAAACTTCGTTTTATCGCTACTGTGCGTAATAAAGTGGTTCACGAAGACGATTATAAGCTGGATGATCGGAAAGGCTTTATGGCGGCATGTGACGCTTGTGAAAAAGAGCTAACGCCAAGAAGCTCTCGTTTTATTTGGCGTGCAGCAATTTTGCTAATGACGTTGATTACGCTCGCCGCTCTTGGTTTCTACTACATGCACTGGGATATCTTGTCCAAACACATACAGTAGAAAAGCACAGATAAATAAAAAAGGACGCATTTGCGTCCTTTTTTATTTTTAATCAGTAGGTTAGTACATCATTGGCAGTGTCATTAAACCCACAACCACTGCAATCATTACCAGCCCTTGTTTTTGAGAAGATGAAATCATAACACTACCCTTTAATCTTTGATGAACTCGATGAATTTAATATAGCACTGTTTTTGGGGTTTGATCAACATATGCTCGATAATCTTTTCAAAAAATACACTTAACTTGTCTTTTTTTACGTGTTTTTTACTAATGAAACTGTGTTTTTTGTGTTGTATTTAAAATGTTCGTATTGTGTGATTGTTGTTCGTATTTGGTTTAAGTGTATGATTTTAAAGTGTCAATATTGGTTTGTTGTTGGCTTGGGAATTGTTTTTTGTTTCGGTTGGTATGTTGATTGCCGATTTTGTCTGTGTTTCTCAAAAATTGAGAAAATAAAAAGATGTGCTATGGAGGTGCATCATTGAGTTGCGGTGTGGAAGGGGAATTTTCTTATCTAATGAGAAAATATGGGCTTAAAAAGTGTTTAGTGATTTGATGGTTTATGAAGTTGGTGTTTTCGATGGTTATTGAGAATGTGGCTTTATTTATCATTAGCTTACGTTCTTTATTTGATGTTTTTGTTATTGAGTTAAGTTTGATTTTTCATGTTGTTCTAATCTGTTCATCGGTGGTTTCTACTATCTTAGCTCGCTACCAAGACGATTTTCTGTTTTGTGTCTGTTATTTATTCTTGTTGCCTGTGATGTATACAGTCTGATGGTTTAGTCATCAGTTTTTTACGTAATGGGTTACCAAGGCCATTGGGCTGCTTTTTAGTTAAATGGCCTGACTTAGCGAGGGTTATTGTGGCCGTGTGATTTGATGAACTTGGCTCATGGGATAGGGCTCTGCCCCATATTTATGGCCGTCATTAAGGCTCATCGACTTAATTGTTGTGCAGACTGAGGGTTACAAAATGTTTCGAATCGCTAGCGAGATCCAACTTTCGCAGATTGCGTCTTTACATCAAAACTGGTCTACCTAGACTAGCGGCGAGTTTAAGTAAAAGGTGTATACGGCATGTGGAGTTGGCTGGCGATAGGGCTATCAGGTGTGTATTCCGTGTTGGGAGCAAAACAAGCTAACCCGACACAATCCCTCGTGTTTAAAATCTTTACTCTGCTACTTCTTCTTGTGTTGGTGTTAACTCAAGGCGCATCCGCAACATATACCTACTGGATTGCGGGTGGGCTTATTGTGTCTATGGTGGCAGATACGCTGCACTCGTTTAAAACTCGCAAGCTAATTTACTTTGCTGCGTATTTACTTGCTCAGGTGTGCTACAGCAAGTCATTTTGGGTGCAGCTTAATGGTGAGATTGTCTGGTGGCTGTTGGCCCTACTGCTCGCAGCGAGTATCGTGGCGTTCTTTTTGTTGCTACCTCAACTCGACTCTCTGGTGTTTCCTGTTGTGATCATGGGGATGATGTTGGTTCAGCTTGCTTGGGCGGCGGGTGAAGTTTGGTTGCAGGCCCCGAGCTATGCCAATGCTATCGGTTTCAGCGGAACCCTAGTTTTGATCTATTCGGCGTTGGCGTATGCGATACACGGTTACCGAAAACCGATGAAACACGCCTATTTGTGGGTAAGTGGTAGCTACTTCTTTGCCCACGCCCTCATTGTTGCCTCTATCATTTACTAATTTAAGTCAAAGCAGCTCCCGAAGATTTCAGTAAACTGGACGTATTGTTCTTGATGACTGGAGTCAATAATGAGTGAAATCCATGCCCACGAGCTGCTAAACCTACTTCGAGAAACGCCAATGGATCGCGAAGCGCTGGCACAGCACTTTGGCAACACCGTTCGCTTTCACACCTGTAAACTGAATGATCTAGACTTAGATACATTGCTAGCATTTTTGCTCAAGCGCGACAAAATCCGTGAGCTTGAAGGTAAGTTTGTGGTCAATATGGCGCGTGTCTGCAATCACTAAGCGGCGGCTATGATGCGAGGGTGAATATGCTGTTTTCGCCCTCAGCCATGTACTCACGTTGTCAGTTTGCTATACACTGGCCGCCATTTTTTAGGTGAGGCCAGAATATGGACATTCTTTCTGCAGCGACCATGCTGTTTCTAATCATGGACCCTCTCGGTAATTTGCCGATTGTGTTGTCTATTCTCAAGCACATCGATCCTAAGCGTCGCCGTAAGGTATTGATTCGTGAACTACTGTTTGCCTTACTAATCTTGATGTTGTTTCTGTTTGCAGGACAAAGCATCTTAAGTTTTTTGCATGTCCAGCCAGAAACGCTCAGCATTTCAGGTGGCATTATTCTCTTCATTATCGCGATTAAGATGATCTTTCCGAGTGCTGGCAGCATCACTGGACTGGCGGCAGGCGAGGAGCCCTTTATTGTTCCGATGGCCATTCCTATGATCGCGGGCCCTTCAGTGATTGCAGCATTGCTTTTGCTCTCTTCACAGCATCCAGAAAAAATGTTGGAAATGTCCGCATCAGTTGTGATTGCGTGGGGCGCAACATTTTTTATTCTAATGTTTTATGGCTTCTTTAATCGTTTGTTGGGCGAGCGTGGCTTAAAAGCGGTAGAGCGTTTAATGGGCTTGTTGCTGGTGATGATCTCTACTCAAATGTTTTTGGATGGTGTTAAGAGTTATCTTGGGTGACGGAAGATACGCAATAAAAAAGCCGCTCTTGAGAGCGGCTTTTTAGTATCTGGGCGATTACATCATGTGTTTACGACGAATATCGAGCAGGGCAAAAATACCAAAGATCAAGATGGAATATTTTTCCCAACTGCTCATTTTAATTTTGTCGCCAAATGCGCCAATGAAGATGGCCATTTGTAAACCGTGCATGATGAACAAAAAAGCGGTCATGATGTACAGCGCAATCGCGGCATTACCGGGAAACGGCATAAAGATATTGAGGATCAATACTAACCAAACAAAGGCGATAGCCGCTTTGGCCAGCAGAATTAATGCTTTCATTTAAGTGTCCTTTTAAATCGAGGCGCTATGCGGAGGTACGTTCATACAGACGGTAACTCACTTGGCCTGCTGTTTTTTCTCGATGTAACTGCCAGTTTTCTGGTAAGTCGGCAATATTGAGTTCTTTTTCTGTTTCAATATAAATCATCGCGTCTTCCGCGAGCCAGCCATTTTGTTCTAGCAGAGCCACGGTTTCATCCAATAGTCCCTTACGAAACGGTGGGTCAATAAACACCACATGGTGCGCAGTACCCGGCTGTTTTAAAAAGCTCAGTGCGTCGGTATTCACTACTTGGATGTTGTTCGCGTTAAGAGATGTCACGTTCTTCTGTAATTGCTGGAAAGCTTGTGGGTTCAGCTCGACCATGGTCACTTGCTCTGCTTGGCGCGAAGCCGACTCAAAGCCTAAGCCGCCGGAGCCGGCAAACAAGTCGAGACATTTTGCTTGCGGCACATCTTGAGCCAGCCAGTTAAATAGCGTTTCTTTGACGCGATCGGTCGTTGGGCGTAAGCCTTCAGCATCGTGTACAGGAAGTTTTCTGCCTCTCCATAAGCCACTAATAATGCGAACAAAGCCCGTTGTTGGCTTTTTTTGTGATGAGTTTTGCTGGCGACGTCTTACCATAGATTTTTTGACCGCTAATAAAGTGATACTATATCTAATCGCCCAAGCCGTGAGCTTGGAGCTTGGATACAGCCCAGAATATTCAAGATGACAGAGTGTAACACTAATAAGATTAGAATTACCTAATCGGAAAGTTTTCACAACTTTGTCATTAGCCTTTTTTAGACAGATAATAATCTTGTCAAAAAAGAGTCATTAATAGATAAAAGAACAATCTAGGATAGCCCCAGATGACGGAAAAAAAGAAGCGCGGATTACTTTCGTGGCTAGGTTTTGGTGACGAAGAACAAAGCCCAAAACCAAAAACTGAAGAAACAGTAAAAGAAGAAGCAGTGGAAGCGCCTTCTGAAGAGCAGCAAACCGACGCAGCTGCTGAGCAAGCGGAAGCAACGCCAGAACTTGAAGAAGCGAAACAATCAGAGGCTGCCCCAGCAGAAGCAGAAGCAGAAGCAGAGGAGCCAGAAGTCGTATCGGCCGCGCCTCGTGTTCAAGAACAAGAAAAGCCAACAGAAAGCTTTTTTGCTCGCCTCAAACGCAGCCTAAGCCGCACAAAAGCAAACATCGGCGCTGGCTTCTTCGGTCTGTTCAGCGGTAAGAAAATCGATGAAGACTTATTTGAAGAGCTAGAAGAGCAACTGCTTATTGCTGATGTGGGCATGAATACCACAACAAAAATTATCAACAACCTGACAGAAAAAGCCACACGTGGCGATCTGAAAGACGGCGAAGCCCTTTATGGTTTGTTGAAAGAAGAAATGGCTGAGATTCTTTCTAAAGTCGAGCAGCCACTAGAAATCGATAGCAACAAAACGCCTTACGTTATCTTAATGGTGGGTGTAAATGGCGTGGGTAAAACCACGACCATCGGTAAGCTTGCCAAGCAGTTCCAAACTCAAGGTAAAAAAGTGATGCTTGCAGCGGGCGATACTTTCCGTGCCGCAGCGGTTGAGCAGCTACAAGTGTGGGGTGAACGTAATAATGTTCCTGTGATTGCTCAACATACTGGCGCAGACAGTGCTTCTGTTATCTATGATGCGATTGAAGCGGCAAAAGCACGTGGTGTGGATGTTGTGATTGCTGATACAGCGGGTCGTCTACAGAACAAAGCGAACCTAATGGAAGAGCTGCGTAAGATTGTACGTGTGATGAAGAAAATTGATGACTCTGCACCACACGAGATCATGCTGACGCTAGACGCAGGTACAGGGCAAAATGCCATCAGCCAAGCGAAACTTTTCAGTGATGTTGCCCCTCTAACCGGGATTACTTTGACTAAGCTGGATGGTACAGCCAAGGGCGGCGTAATTTTCGCTATTGCTGATCAGTTTGGTATTCCAATTCGTTACATTGGTGTGGGTGAAGGTATCGAAGACTTGCGTCCATTTGAAACTCAAGAGTTTATTGACGCACTGTTTAGTCGTGAAGAATAAAAAGAGTTAGAGGAAATCAACGGTGATCAAATTTCAGCAAGTAAGCAAAGCTTACCGAGGTGGTCGACAAGCACTGCAAAAAGTCGATTTTCACCTGAGGCGCGGTGAAATGGCGTTTTTAGGCGGGCATTCCGGGGCTGGTAAAAGTACCTTGCTGAAATTGATCTGCGCGATAGAGCGACCAACTGATGGGAAAATCCATTTTAATGGCCACGACATCACGCGTATTCCAAGCAAAGACATCCCTTTTTTGCGCCGCAATATTGGGATTGTTTTTCAAGATCATCGTCTATTGATGGATCGCAGCGTATACGACAATGTCGCTCTGCCGATGCGCATCGAATCGATTTCTGAAAACGAAATCAAACGCCGCGTTTCTGCGGCGTTAGATAAAACGGGCTTGCTTGATAAGGCTCGTTGCCTGCCGAGCCAACTCTCTGGTGGTGAGCAACAACGCGTCGGTATTGCTCGTGCCGTAGTCAATCGACCAACGTTGCTGGTGGCTGATGAGCCGACAGGTAACCTCGATCCCGAACTATCCAATCGCGTATTGCGGTTGTTCGAAGAATTTAATCGTGCGGGAGTGACCATCTTACTCGCCACGCACGATGTGGGGTTAGTAAACACTCGCCCACAGTATCGTCATTTTGAATTAAACCAAGGCTTCCTAAGTGAGGTAGAAGACTATGGCAGGTAACAAGCACTCCCAAAAGAAGGGGAAAGGCCGCAGTGCCAAGCGTGCAAATACCGATGGTTTTTTCTCTGTCCACGCAAAACAAGCAAAATCCTCTTTTAGCGCGTTATGGCAACGACCTTTAGGTAATATCCTGACCCTAGCCGTGATTTCAATGGCACTTGCTATGCCAGCTTGTTTGTATCTACTGGGCAAAAACGTCGCGGGTGCCGCGGAAGATGTGGCATCTCCCTCGCAAGTTAGTGCTTACTTAGTAGAAGGCATGCCGGATGCACGTGTGATGGTTCTCAAAGATCAAATTGAAACTTGGCCTTTGGTAAAAGAGGTGGAATATATTTCACCGCAACAAGGTCTATCTGATTTAAGCCAATATGCAGGATTCGATCAGGCTATCAGCCTTTTAAGTGGCTATGCGCTACCCGGTGTGTTGGTGATTACGCCAGCCTCGGAGCTAAAGAGTGATATTCAGTCATTAGCCAAAGACGTTCGAGAGCAACAAGATGTGACCGACGTGAGACTTGATGAAGATTGGCTGGCGCGTCTTGATGCGATCAAAACTCTCGCGAGTATTATTGTCATTACTCTGACAGTGTTGATGCTCGGTGCGGTATTTTTAATCGTTGGCAACACGTTGCGATTTAATGTGCTGGCGAATAAAGAAGAAATTCAAACCATGAAACTGATCGGTGCGACGGACAGTTTTATTCTGCGCCCTTATTTGTACACGGGGATGTGGTTTGGCGTATTAGGTGCCACCATCGCGTGGTTGGTAACGGCTTTAGTGACCATTGTTATGAATAGTGCGGTGGAAGATCTTGCTGCGTTGTACGACA
>Ga0215266_1074_pt1 | contig 8173 bp, 8 predicted proteins | sample JAMX8_100Endo3_H_FD_182616 | JGI IMG/M metagenome (GOLD analysis project Ga0215266, IMG submission 182616) | Enriched cells of freshwater protists from Biology Centre CAS, Ceske Budejovice, Czech Republic - JAMX8_100Endo3_H3 | ecosystem: Environmental > Aquatic > Freshwater > Unclassified ...
GCGGACTTCGGCGAAGGCGAACGCCGCGTGATTGACGGGATTCGCATGGACTATGCCGATGGCTGGGGCCTGTGCCGGGCGTCCAATACCTCGCCCAAGCTGGTTTTGCGCTACGAGGCCGAGAATGAAGATGCTCTGACGCGCATTCGTGACTTGTTCGAGAAGAATGTGAAAGAAGCGATGGCTAGCGCATAATACGGCATCATCACCGTTTTGCTTAATAAGAGGGCCCCGTTGGGGCTCTCTGTGGTTTGGTTGCGTGTCAGTTGCCGCAGACGTTGAATAACGTCAAGAATGTGGAAGTGGTTTTCGGCTGGCGGATAACTTCCAGGAGGTACTATGTCATCTGTATTGGTTACCGGCGGTGCGGGCTATATCGGCTCGCACACGGTGCTTGTTTTGTTGGAAGCCGGTTATTCGGTCATTGTGCTGGATAACCTCAGCAATAGCAGCCGGCAAAGCCTTAACAGGGTCGAGAGACTGACGGGCAAGTCTCTGACGTTTATTGAGGGGGATATCCGCGATAGCGCTTGCTTAAAACAGGTTTTTGATGGGCACGATATTGCCTCGGTGATTCACTTTGCCGGGCTGAAAGCGGTGGGGGAGTCAGTGGCTCAGCCGTTGCGGTATTACGATTGTAATGTGACCGGTACGTTGAAGTTGCTGGAAGCCATGGAGAATGCCAGTGTGCGCACCATGGTATTCAGTTCGTCGGCAACGGTGTACGGTGATCCGGCCAGTGTCCCGATCCGTGAAGACTTCCCCCTCAGTGCCACCAACCCCTATGGCGCCACCAAACTGCATATTGAAGATATGCTCCGCGATTTGTACCAGAGTGATGACTCCTGGCGGCTTGGTTTGCTTCGCTATTTCAATCCTGCTGGGGCTCACGAAAGCGGTGAAATAGGGGAGGACCCCAACGGCATTCCGAATAACCTTATGCCGTTCATTGCTCAGGTGGCAGTTGGTAAAAGAGAAAAGCTCAGTGTGTTTGGTGGAGATTATCCTACCAAAGACGGCACCGGGGTGCGTGATTATATCCATGTCATGGATCTCGCTGAAGGGCACTTGGCTGCATTACGGGCACTTGAGTCGAAGCCGGGGCTGATAACAACCAACCTAGGCACAGGGCGCGGCTACAGTGTGCTGGAGATGGTTAATGCATTCTCTGCTGCTTCAGGACGAGAGGTGGCTTATAGCATTGTCGCTCGTCGTACGGGTGACGTAGCAAGTTGTTATGCTGATCCAGCCTGTGCAAGATATGTTCTCAAGTGGGGAGCTAAGCGAGGGATTGAGTCTATGTGTGAAGACCATTGGCGTTGGCAGGAAAAAAACCCGGATGGTTATCAGCCATAGGGGCTTCTCTAGTTTTTTGATGGATGGACATACACCGTCAAAATCGCGCCCTCTGTGCTCTGCGAGTATAGATTGCGAGCCAACCTGAAAGACTGAGCATGCGGAGTTATTCAGAGGCTCCTTCGCCGTCCAAATGGAGCAAGACGATCTAGCTATCGAAAAAAACGGCACCCTTTCAGGCTTGGCGGCATAAACAAGGAGGGGTCTGGAATTTCCTTAGGGTGGCCACATCAAAATTTTCTAACAGGTGTGATCGGTTAATGCTAAATATAAAAATACGCTTTAGTGTGAGCATATGAAAATATTGGTGACCGGCGGTGCCGGATTTATTGGTTCTGCGGTAATTCGGCATATTATCAGTACGACAGACGATTCGGTAGTGAATGTCGATAAACTGACTTACGCTGGAAACCTTGAAAGTCTAGAAAGTCTGAGTGGAAATTCTCGATATGCATTTGAGCACGTAGATATATGCGATCGTGAAAATATGGATAGAGTCTTTAATGAACATAAACCCGATGCTGTGATGCATCTGGCTGCTGAGAGCCATGTGGACCGCTCTATAGATGGCCCAGCAGCGTTTATGGAAACGAATATTATCGGCACATATACCCTTCTAGAGGCTGCGCGGTGTTATTGGTTGTCTTTGAGTGAGACGGCTAGAGCGGCTTTTCGCTTTCATCATGTGTCGACCGATGAGGTGTATGGCGATCTTGAAAAAATAGATGATTTTTTCACAGAAAGCACACCTTATTCGCCAAGCTCGCCTTATTCTGCAAGCAAGGCAAGTTCTGACCATCTTGTTCGTGCTTGGCGGCGTACCTATGGGTTGCCTACATTGATAACGAATTGTTCCAATAATTACGGACCTTACCACTTCCCTGAAAAGCTTATTCCGCTGATGATTTTGAATGCTTTAGAGGGAAAAAGCATGCCCGTTTATGGGAAAGGAGACCAAATCCGGGACTGGCTGTATGTGGGCGATCATGCTCAAGCGCTTTATAAAGTGCTTACAGAGGGTAGAGTTGGGGAAACCTATAATATCGGCGGGCATAATGAAAAAAGAAATATTGAGGTAGTACATGCTATCTGCGACTTGCTCGAGGAGCTTGGCGCAGATAAGCCGTTAGGTGTGAAGCACTACCGGGACCTGATTGAAAATGTCGATGATCGCCCCGGACACGATCTTCGTTATGCCATTGATGCCAGTAAGATAGAGGTTGAATTAGGGTGGAAGCCCGCGGAAACGTTTGAGAGCGGTTTGCGTAAAACAGTTAAATGGTATCTTGGGAACAGATCATGGTGCCAAAGAGTCCAAGATGGAAGCTACAAACGGGAACGCCTTGGGCACCGAGTGGAGAGATGAAATGAAAGGTATTATTCTGGCGGGTGGAAGTGGTACGAGGCTCTATCCGCTGACTAAGGGCGTTTCTAAGCAGCTATTGCCGATTTATGATAAGCCCATGATTTATTACCCGATGTCGGTTTTGATGCTGGCTGGTATTCGGGAGATTTTGATTATTACTACGCCTGAAGATCTGGAGTCTTTTCGGCGTTTACTGGGTAATGGTGAGCAAGTTGGGGTAAACCTGAACTATGTTGTTCAACCAAACCCAGATGGCTTGGCTCAAGCCTTTATCTTGGGTGAGGACTTCATTGGAGACGATTCAGTTTGCTTAGTGCTTGGTGATAATATTTTTTATGGTCAGGGGTTTACCCCAAAGCTGAGTAAAGCAGTTGAAACGACTACAGGTGCCACTGTGTTTGGTTACCAGGTTAACGACCCGGAGCGTTTTGGTGTCGTAGAGTTTGATTCCCAGAGCAGAGCTGTATCAATAGAGGAAAAGCCAGAAAAACCAAAGTCGAACTTTGCGGTTACGGGGTTGTATTTCTACGATAATGATGTTGTTGATATTGCAAAAGAGGTCAAACCATCTAATCGTGGAGAGCTGGAAATAACTAGCGTCAATCAAGCGTATCTAAAGCGTGGAGACTTGAATGTTCAGTTGCTGGGAAGAGGCTTTGCCTGGCTCGATACTGGAACCCACGAAAGTCTTCTGGAGGCGTCACATTTTGTCGAGACTATTGAAAAAAGGCAGGGTTTTAAGATTGCCTGTCTGGAAGAAATCGGCTGGAGAAACGGCTGGTTGTCATCTGAGGATGTATTAAGTCAGGCAGAGAAAATGAAAAAGAATGATTACGGCGTGTATTTAGAGAAAATTGTGAGCGGGAAATGATTCTTCACATCGCTAAGCCGTGCAAGTTTACGGTGCCTTTTTTCGATTTTCTGCAGGATAATTTCGATGTGAGCGGCCATGAAATACTTGGTCATGGAAGTGTTGATTGGCCTGCGAATTTAAAAATAAAGAATAGCAGAGCAGAGCGATTTGCATGGGTTTTTTCTTACTATAAAAAAGCAAAAAAAGCCGAAAAGATAATTTTGCACGGTTATTTTGGTCCCTTGCTAATTTTAGGGATTTTCTTTTTTCCGTTATTTCATAAAAAAATCTACTGGCTGGTTTGGGGGGGGGATCTCTATACCCGGGTTACTGATAAGAGGAATGTGAAGTGGTGGATCATGGAAATGGCTAGACGATTTTCTGTCCCCCGCTTCGGATTTATTGTGACCTCTATCGATGGTGACTATCAGAGAGTGGTTGACTGGTATGGAGCTAAAGGGAAGCGAATTCCGGTTTTTACATACCCTGCAGGCTGTTTGGATTTTCAGCTTAAGCGAAAGAATAGCGAAAGAGCAGGAAGGACTAAGATATTAGTGGGGAATTCGGCTTTTCCTAGTAATTGCCACGATTGGGTTTTTGAACAGCTTTCCGGCATATCTAATGATGATTTTGATGTCATCTGCCCGCTTTCATATGGCGATAATGAATATGCTGAAAAAATTGAGGCGAGAGGTAAAGAGCTGTTTGGTGAAAGATTCAAAGCAATTCGAGACTTTATGCCATATGAGGAGTATGTGGGCTACTTGTCAGAGGTGGATATCGGTATTTTTGCCAATAACAGACAGCAAGGCTTAAGCAATATAAGGCTTCTTGTTGCCATGGGAAAAAAAGTGTTTGTTAACCCTGAAGTAAGTAGCTTTCAGCACTTGCAAAAACAAGGGGTTAAGGTGTTTGACATTAACTCCATGGATTTGGATCCAGTGTTTCCTGAAAGTGATAGGAATGCTGAGTTGATGCTTTCCCTCTATTCTCGTTCCACGCTGAAACACAACCTGGAAATATTATTTGACAAGAAGGCATTGAAATGAAGCGATTCATGGTGCTTGGGATCGGAAGTGCCCAGCTGGACTTGATTGCTGCACTAAAGGGGCATTTTCATATTGTCGCCTGTAGTAATACCTCTGAAGGGCCGGCTTACAACCATGTCGATGCCTTTGAGCTGATTGATATTACAGATCGTGAGAAAGTGCTTAAGGCAGCAAAAAAGCATGAAGCAGACTACATTTACAGTGTGGGCTCTGATGTCGCCATGCCAACGGTTTCCTGGGTTTCAGAAGCGTTGAGGTTACCAAGATTTTTAAATTATGAGGCCTCGTTGCTATATAGCAACAAAGGTATATTTAGAGAGGCATTGAAAGGGACTTACGGAGCCGTGCCCTTCGAGATAATGGGCTCAGCAAACCAGGGGCTTGAAGTCATTGATTACCCGGCCATTATTAAACCTGTAGACAGTCAGGGGCAGCGGGGCGTTCAGAGAATAGATTCCCCGCTTGAGCTGGAAAAGGCCTATACAGATGCTCTGCCTTACTCTAAGACGGGTAAAGTCATTGCCGAAGAATATGTAAAGGGGGTTGAGGTCTCGGTCAATGCCTTTGTCTCTAAGGGTGTAGTTGTTTTTTCCATTGTCTCTGATCGTGTTTCCTGGCCTGGCCATGGCGGCGGGATTATACACAAACATGTTCTGCCTTCTTCAATATCTACACTGGCTGCCGATAACGTCAACCGGATGGTTGATGGGGTCGCCGCTGCTCTTGGTGTTAACGACGGTCCCCTCTATTTTCAGGTCAAGGTTTATAATGATGAACCTCATTTGATTGAGGTTGCTGCTCGTTTGGATGGCTGCCACATGTGGAGGCTGATCAAGTTCTCCACAGGGGTTGATTTGCTGGATATGTGTATAAAGACGCTGACTTCTGGCGAAGATTGTTGCCCTCTTTCTGACTGGACTGTAAACCCGGCTGAACTAGAGTTTTTCTGTCTGCCCCCGGGGGAGGTTTTGAATTTCGATTTCAAAATCCATGAAAATGCCGTTTTTCATCAAATGTATTACGAAAAGGGTGATAGGGTAAAAAAAATGAACGGATATAAAGAAAAATGTGGTTATCAAATTTATGAAGCCTAGGAAAAAGGTTGTAATAACAGGCGCCTCTGGAGTTTTGGGACGATATTTGCTTCAGTCTGCTCCAGGTTCGGTAGAGCTTGTTTTGCTTGGCAGAGAAAAAAAAGAAATATTTCCTGGTTTTGAGACTGTTAGCACAAACTATGAGTGCTCTGAGCTCGTCTCTCTTTTTCAAGGCGTCGATACAGTAATCCACCTTGCCGCTCAACGGCTCTATGGTGGAGAAGATTGCAGTAATAATGCTTTGATTGATGATCGTGTTTTTGGCGCGGCGAAGGAGTCGCATGTTTCGAGAGTCGTTTTTCTTTCAACGTGCGCCGTGGACGAATACGATCTCTTGCCCGCTTCTGAACTTTCGGCAATGAAACCGGCGACTGACTATGCGCGTAACAAGATAAAAAGTGAGGAAAACCTTTCTTTTATTGCAAAAAATAAGTTTGAATTTGTTGTTTTGAGATTGGCTCAGCTCTTGGCTCTCGGTGAATATCAAGGGAGTGCACTGTCTGTTTTTTTGGAAAAATCGTTAAAGAAAGAAGCGATTGTCTTGAGTGTCAACGAGAGTAACTTCCGAGAGTACATATATGCCAAGGATGCTGCTGACGCAATTTGGAAGGTGGTTTGCTCCTGTCGTGCCAGTGGCACTTTCAATTTGGGTAGTGGGTACGGTTGTTCAATTCCGGGTTTGGCAAGAGCAATATCAGAAGTCTTTGAGGCGCCGGACCCGGTATTCCGGGATGATCTCTCACCCTTTTTCTCGCGAGTATTAATGAATAGTGAGAAGTTTTATGATTATTTTGGCTGGAAGCCGAAATGGACGGTTAAGGAAGCGTTATTTGATTTGAAAAATGAGCTGGTATAGTGACTTATTCTGTTGACCCATTAATTATTGACTCTGATTTGTCTGATTCATCTGTCGTGTACCGTGGGGCACGTGTTAAGGGGAGTATGTTGCATGATGGGGCTTCGGTTGGTGATTTTTCTTTGGTTGACCACTCAATACTCTATAGAAAGTCACGAATAAATCGTAATAATCATATTTATAAATCGGCTATAGGGAAATACACCTATACTGGTGGCAATACGATAATTATGTGCGCAGAGTTGTCCTCGTTCTGCTCTGTGGCTTGGAATGTTTCAATCGGTTCTGCAGAGCATGATTATTCCAGAATTTCTCAGCATGCTTTTTTATATAATGATGATGGGCTTAGGCCCTGTTCCGAAACTGAGCCGTATGATCGATTCTCCGGAAATGTAAATATTGGCTCCGATGTTTGGATTGCTGCCGGCGCAATTATAAAAAGAGGCCTCTCCATTGGTCATGGTGCACTGGTTGCAGCAAACAGCGTTGTTACTCATGATGTTCCGCCATATGCGATAGTCGCCGGAGTTCCCGCTACAATTATTAATTATAGATTTTCTGATTCTATTATAGAGAAACTTCTTCAGGTGCAGTGGTGGAACTGGAGTGATGAAGAGATCACCCAGAACTACCATACTCTTTCTGGGGCGCCTGATGAAAAAGAACTTGACGCTCTGCTGGATCGCTTAAATGGTCAATAATATTCCTTTTAATGTTCCGCCATATCTCGGCATCGAAGATCCTTTTGTCATTGAAGCGATTGCCAACAAAAAACTGTGTGGCGACGGACCTTTTTCTAAAAAGTGTGAAGACTGGTTTCAGCGACAGTTGCCGACAAGCCGAGCGCTGATGACGCCATCTTGTACGCATGCGTTGGAATTGGCTGCGTTGCTGATAGGGATTGGGCCTGGTGATGAAGTCATCATGCCAAGTTTTACTTTTGTTAGTACCGCCAACGCCTTTGCCTTGCGTGGGGCGAGGATCGTATATGTCGATATCCGGGCTGATACTCAAAATATCAACGAATCATTAATTGAGAGTGCTATAACAGAAAACACCAAAGCCATTGTGCCGGTTCATTATGCTGGTGTTTCCTGTGATATGGATTCAATTTGTGAAATTGCAAGGAAGCATCGTCTGTGGGTTGTTGAAGATGCAGCTCAAGGGATGCTCGCCAGTTACAAAGGCCGCGCGCTGGGAACAATAGGGCATCTTGGGGCCTATAGCTTTCACGAAACAAAGAACTACACGAGTGGTGGTGAGGGAGGCGCGCTTTTTGTCAATGATCCTGGGTTTGCTGAAAGAGCTGAAATTATTCGAGAGAAAGGCACTAATCGAAGCCTCTTCTTTCGTGGAATGGTAGATAAATACAGCTGGGTTGATATTGGTAGTAGCTATTTGCCTTCTGAGTTGCAATCAGCTTATTTGTGGGGGCAAATGCAAGGGGTGGATAAAATCAATCGGATCAGGCAATCAGACGTCTTGCTAGTCTCAATATCAAGGCCATGAAAGCTGCCTACAGTCTTTCCAAACGCGCTGGAATGGAGAGGCACATAATGAAAAGCGGCCTGGATGTTATTTTTTTTCAGATGCAGCCGA
>Ga0215266_1075_pt1 | contig 8102 bp, 2 predicted proteins | sample JAMX8_100Endo3_H_FD_182616 | JGI IMG/M metagenome (GOLD analysis project Ga0215266, IMG submission 182616) | Enriched cells of freshwater protists from Biology Centre CAS, Ceske Budejovice, Czech Republic - JAMX8_100Endo3_H3 | ecosystem: Environmental > Aquatic > Freshwater > Unclassified ...
CCAGCCAAGAAAGTCAGCACAGCAAGAGGCACTTGCGAGTTGCATATTCTCTGCTGTGCATTGCAAGACCTAATGCCATGCAACAACGTTGCTATGAAAGATCTTCCACATTGTCTACTACACCAAAAAGTAAAGTGTAAAGGAATTACAAAGAGGAAGCAGAATTGTAGGAACTGGGCAATATCCATTGCATTCCCTTATTGTAAAGACCACCAACAACAATCCCCAACCTATCATACAGTGCCTCTCTATTGTTCCTTCAAAAGCAGAAGACGAAAACAATGTCAAGCAGAAGCTATCTCTCCTGATATTCCATATTGCAAAAAGCATCAACCAAGAAATATCAGGGTAGAAGATCAGATTTGCGAACAAACAGCAACTTCCAATGGAGCACACAGTAAAGGAGAGGAAAAGACCTCCTCTATATCTGATAGTGCCAGTAATCAGATCGGCCTTCAACAGGAACAAGTTCACGGTGCAGAAAGGGTGGATATAGACGAATGTGAAGGTTTCTTTAATGCCAAGGCGGAAGAGGAGAAGAAAACTTCAATAGAGATGGAAAACAAGCTCTTGAAAGATGAAGAAGGAGTTGAAGAGTACCAAGAAGAGGAAGATGATCATTCAGAAGATGGATATAATGAACCAGAAAGTCTACAACATCTTCGTGATATTCTGGGGGCTGAGGAAGATGATGAGGAAGAAAAGAGTCTGTATCCTACCCAATACCATGAAGAGGAAAGTGAAGAGAAAATAGAAGATCAAGATCTACATTTCCTGGAAACTGAAATTGTGTACCCTCACGAATGGACATGGGTTCACTCTTATAGTAAACGTTGGGACATTCTTCGTTCCATGTGTGAAGCTATGAAGTCGCTGCTATACAAAATGAAGCTCCATGTGCTCAAAGATATATCTAGCGCCTACCAAGCGTACCAAAAAGCCAAAGTAAAGGCATCAGCTAGGATTTACGAAAATAAACTGGTTATTGGAGGCACTACTGTAGGTTGTATAACTCGCTTAGAAGCAATTAGAAGAATTCAACCGTTCGCAATAGTAGTAGAAGAAGCCAGTGAAGTCTCTGAGCCGATGCTTCTTGCATGCTTGACCTCAAAGACCTGTAAGTTAGAGCTTATTGGTGACCATAGGCAATTACAGCCTATAATGATGAACAAGTTTGAATTTGAAATATGCAACAAAGTCAACATTTCTATGTTTGAGCGTCTTATCACATCAAAGATTGCTACTACACCATCAAATATACTTTCTGTTCAGCGTAGAATGAGAAGGAATATCTGTGACCTCACAAGATCCTTTTATGTAGACCTAGTCGATGTAGAAGATCATCCAACCTGCTTTTCTAAACGAATCCAACTATCATCAAGTATTGATTGTCAAGGTATGGGAAGAGAAGTTCCAGGAGTTGCACCACACTTATATTTCTGGATGCACTCCGGAAAACAAACCAAAGCACCTATTGGGATGTCTAGGGTCAATACCCTAGAGACCCAAATGGTGTGCAAACTAGTAGATCATTTAGTTAAATGTGGTGTCTCACTGAACGCAATAGCTGTCCTAACTCCTTATAAAGGACAACTTCGACAGTTACAATCTTCTCTAAAAAAATTAGGTTTCTACACTCCATTTCATCTTCAACAGAGTAAACTTACTTCTTCATCTTGCCGTCTATCTACTGTAGACAGATTCCAAGGAGATGAAGCCGATATTGTCATTGTATCTTTAGTGATCGATGATAAATCAAATACTCCCTTTGTGAAATATGAAAACAGAATGATTGTTCTGTTAAGTAGGGCTCGTCTGGGATGCTACCTTATTGGAAACAAAAATTACTTTTCAGAGGAAAATGATAGTCTTTCTGATCACTGGAAGGAAACACTGAAGCGTTTTGGTTCTGTTACAGAAGATGATTCTAATCCACCCATTCAAGAGCTTGGAGACTGTACTCATTACCCTAAATCTAGGATCGGGATAAAGCTCCCAGTGTGCTGTCCAATACATCGAAGTTCCACTTATTTGTTTAGTTGTGAAGAAAACATATGGAAGTCAATCATCCCAGGTGACTTCTGCAAAGAGGAATGTACCTTTACTTTAAAGTGTGGCCATACCTGCAAGGAGTTATGTCATGTACTGACTGACAAAGACAAGCACACAGTCTCCTGTCAAGAACATATTGAATCACCCTGTGAAATACACCCACGCTCACTGGTTTGCTCTAACTTCTACAAGATTGGAATGGCTGCTTCTTTGACAGACGCTCTTCACAATTACCGTTGTGATGTTCCTGTCACCTATTTCCTGAAGTGCGGCCATAAAGTTCAAGTATCTTGTGCTACCAACCAAGATTATCAGACTGGCCGGAAGAACCCACCAAACTGCAACGAGAAGTCACTTGAGCCCTATATTTATCAGAATTGCAAGCATATTGCATGGTTCAAATGCCATAGGTATCAGCAGTATAGGAAGGGACGCATTCCTCCTCCTTGTACAGAAAATGTAGAGATAACTCGAAGATGTGGTCATAGTCAACAAGTTGAGTGCTATCAAAGTGATCAGATATTAAAGGCTCCATGTACTGTGATGGTGAAAACTACGTTGCCACGATGTCACCACATAATTACCGTTCCATGCTCAGTAAATCAAAGCATCTTCATCCCTTGGAAAGGTCGGTCTGCCGAAGGAAGCATTGTGTATGAGGGTGTCAAATATGGTTCAATTGATTATCACTGCTCCTCTATTGTCACTTTTGTGCGAGTTTGCGGTCACTCTCGATCAGTTACATGTACGGAAGCATTTCGTTGGGCAAATGGTACAGCACCTTTCTGTGATGAACTGGTCAAGGTAAGAAATCCACCCTGTGGTCATGAAGTGGAAACTACTTGTTGTAAAAGCAGATCCAATTCAACATCACAAACTCAAGTTGTTCGTTCTGGTGTTGTCTCTATTACAGAGGGAGAGCAGGGTGACTATGATACAGCTGCATCCACTGTAGAAACGTGTGGCAAACCAGTAATGTTGTTAAGAAAGTGTGGCCACACAGAACAACTCCCTTGCTTCAAAGTCTTCGCTGCTATTCTTTCTGGAAGATATGATTCACTTCCATGCTCAAAGCTTGTTACTTTGAAAAACCCACTTTGTGGGCATGACATTACAGTAAAATGTAGCGTCACACAACAGATGAGAAACTGGAACCCATGGCCAACCTCCTTTATCAACTCAGAGGAATATTCTCGGTTGCAGCAAGATCACGTGGTAAACAATGAAGCTCCCAAACCTACTTCTTGTCCTGTGAAATTACCCAAGTGCAAAGAAAATATGATAATAGAGAGAAGTTGTGGGCATACCATTGAAGTTCTTTGTTGTGAAGCTTTTGGTAACGAAAAGAGTGAGCTGCCAGTATGTAGAGAGGAAGTCTCAATTGCATGTCCAAACTGCGGATGTGTTAGCATATTGGAGTGTAGTTCCTCTTCTACTCCTAGTAATTGTACTGCAGTAGTAAAGAAGAGATGTTGGAACTACAATAGGTGCTCCCAATGGGTTGATACATGGTGTGGAGAAGAAGACAACAGAAATCAACTTTGCTGCTCTGGAGAATACAGGTGGAACTGCACCAAAGGTCACACCCTATCGTTAAAATGTGCCGTTGGTGAACCAAAGCGTTGCTCTCTCTGTTCACACGAATCTGCAGAGAAGTTAATTCATTTACTGGGTTCTGAAGAACTTTCAACTGAAGAAAAGAGGAAGATCTTATTTGAAAATGAGATAGCAGTAATTGATACACTACCAAGAAGCAAAGAGATCAACATAAGAAACTTAAGTGAGCAACTAGAGTTAGAATTTCTTGAAAAGGCAGAATCAGTGTTGAAAGATCATCATGAATGGTTGCAACTAGAAGATAATGAGAGTACAATGTTTCAACAAGCAACCTTTCCAATTTTCATTCCATTGACTAAGAAGAAGCAGGGTGGAGATGCATCTATCAAATTAAATACAATTGTTCAACCAACAAATCTTGGATTTGGGATTGAATGCTTCCTCTATTGCAAGAAGGCTATCATGAACTTGATACACAAGAATAAGAACCAACGCTCATGGTCTATTTTAATTGGTACTGGCCTTAGTTTCAGACCCCTTCTTTCTAGCTCAACAGAATCAAGAAGCAAGCAAACACCTCGTCAGATTAACAAGTGGATGATGAAACAAAAAAGGAACGGTTTTGATTGTGCTGTAGATCCATCCCAACTCTCTGTTGTATTTTGGGATCCGTATTGTGTACACACCAAATGTGCTATGCAGGTATCACGCTCTGGTCTTGAAAGCATAGCACAGAACGCAGATACTGCACAGAACGTTCTGAAAATATTGCAAAAGGACACAAACATATCATACCTACTGCCTGTTCAACCAAATAATGCAACAGCAGCTCCATTGAAAGTTTCAAACACTCTACTGATGGATAGATTGAAGAAGTTTGGAATTCAAACTCTACAGTTTTGTGAATGGAATGGCGTGGATATTGACTTCTCTAATCTTCTAACGTCTATGCAGAATAAGAAACTCCTGAGACGCTTAAGATGTCTGCCAAAATATTTGAAAGAAGAAGGCAAAGGATCTCTAGCAGTTACAGCTAGTATAAAAGTCCTTACAAGTTTAGATGATACTTGGAATCAGACAAAGTTATACTTAGCTCTGGAGCATCATACGACAAATTCAAACAAAGAAGCAACGTCCGCTCTTATATCATACATCAAACAAGTTAATCAAGGCACACCACCTCATCCTCTGATACTTCTTGCACTAGCAAGAGTCTCGTTGAATTCAAAACGTTTGGACATACCTCTCGATTTTAAGACGGCTTGTCTGCAGGAATTTATCAAGTTCCCAAATAGTAAGAGTTGGCTATCGTTAAAAGAGACCAACTTACTGCTTCCATCAAAGGTCTCCCAAGTCAATATAAATCAAGAAGTAGATATAAAGGATTCTTGGGAGCAGTTCAAAGCAAACACCGGATTCAACTCAAATGCTATGGATAAATTAATGAAGCTTGTTGGGTTAAAGAAAGTGAAGCAGGCTGCATTAACTATCATAAGGAGTGCATGGTCACTCCAGAAGCTTACTCCAAAAGCAAGGAAGAAAACACAAGCAGAAGTCACGCTCAACTATGTATTCTTCGGGAATCCAGGAACAGGGAAGACTACAGTTGCAAGACTCTTTGCAGAGATCCTGCACGACTCAGATTTTCGAGGGGTACTGTTGATACATACTTACACACTATTCTATCATATCTACCATACACTTACTTGTATTGTATTGGAACTTATTATGTTTTGTTTTTTTGTTTTTTTGTTTTTTATTTCTTTTTCTTTTTAGAATGGTAATACCACTGAGACAACCGCTCAGAAGTTAAAAGATGGAGGAACCAAAATTTTCCGAGAGTTGATAACGAAGTCACAGGACGGCGTCTTGTTCATAGATGAGGCTTATGATTTAAACCCTGCAGCAGATAGTAACGGGAAACCTATAGTTTCAGAACTCCTTACTGCTTCTGAAAACCAAAGAGACTCCATATCATTCATCTTGGCTGGATATGAGGATGATATAAACGATAAGTTGTTCGCTTACAACGATGGCTTGAGAAGTCGTTTTGTATCAGTTACATTTGAAGATTTTGACGAAGATGACCTTAAAAACATCTGGAAGGAAAAGGTAAAAGAAGCAGGTTGGATCTGTACTTCACTTGTAGATGATGTTGTTTCACGGAGACTTGTAAAAGGAGCACAAAAGAAGGGCTTTGGGAATGCAAGGGAAGTGAGAAGCTTGTTCTCTCAAGCTTCCATGGAAGCAATGGCAGATGAAAGTTTTGATGGCTCAAAAATGGAAATTCTTGTTGAACACGTCATAGGAAGACGTCCCTCCCAAAATGAGAAATTGAAAAAGATACAGAAGGTACTAAACTGAACACTGCAACAGTTCAATGTCTATCATTTGAAAACCTACTAAACTTTTTGCTGCTAGGAACTAGAAGATCGAATTGGGTGGACTGCTATCAAAGAATGTGTACAAAAGTTTATAAAGTTGGCGGACATGAATTACGAACGCGAAATTAAAGGACAAACTACTCTCCCAACAAACATACATAGGCTTTTTCTTGGCTCTCCAGGAACGGGGAAGACCACCTGTGCCGAAATCTATGGTAAAATACTAAAAGAACTTCGGTTTCTTTCATCAGGAGAACTGGTTAAAACGACTGCAAGTGACTTTGTAGCTGAATACATTGGTCAAAGCAGCAACAAGACGCTCCAAATTCTAAAAAAGAGTCGCGGAAAAGTACTCTTAATCGATGAAGCTTACAATCTTAACAGTAGCACCTTTGGGCGTCAAGTAAGTTTCACTGTTTCCAACGTGATTTTTCATAACAGTGGATATTTAGGTACTTGACACTCTTGTAGAGAAGATCCAAGGCACTCCAAATGATGACATTGCGGTGGTGATGATAGGATATCCTGAACAAATAGAGGAAATGCTTCTTGTTAACAACCCAGGACTGAGGCGTCGTTTCCCTCCTGAGTTTGCATTCAGGTTTGAAGATTATACTCTTGAAGAGCTCCTCCAAATATTTGACCAAAAGTGTAATATGGGAAACATTGAACGTACCTTTGAAGCATATGAAAAGGTAGAGAAAATCCTACGGTCTCAAAAACTTTCGGCTAACTTTGGAAATGCGGGAGCTGTTGAGCAGTTATTCCGAGAAGCACTAGCTTCTGCGGCTCTTCGTACTGGAGCGAGCCTGAGTACTGATGGTCAAATAACTCTCCTTCCTGAGGATTTTGAGCAAGAGAAGGAAGAAATAGAAAAGGGTGACACCATAAAAGACCCGTTTGCTCCATTGAAGAAAATGTACGGTATGCAAGAAGTGGAAAATATAATTCGTAGTATTTATACTGCCCATAAAGCTGCTCTTAGGGATGGATCAGAGTTACCGAAAATGGGACACTTTGTATTTTGTGGTCCTCCAGGAACAGGCAAAACGTCGGTGGCAAGAATTTTTGCCACTATTCTAAATGAGCTTCAACTAATACCGAAAAAACTTATGTACGAGACATCTGCATTGAATCTGACTGGGGAATATCTTGGGCAAACCAAAAAGAAAGTGTTTGAGACTCTGGATAAAGCGGTTGGTGGAGTACTATTCATTGATGAAGCATACGAACTTGGAAAAGGTCATTACAGTGCAGAAGCAGTAACTGCACTTGTTGAGGCAATTACATCCCCAAAGTATGCAGGAGTAGTGATCATCATGGCTGGATATAAAAAGGAGATGAACTGGATGTTGAATAGCAACCCCGGTTTGAAGAGCAGGTTTACCGAATTCGTCGACTTTCATCCATGGACCCCCAAGGAATGTGCCCAGTTTTTTCAAAATCAAGCAGAAGAGAAGGAGCTTCTCATTGAAGATGGGGGAGTTGTTACTGTGGAAAATTGTTGTGCTACTTTGCAAAAAGTGGAAGGATGGGCTAATGGAAGAGATGTAAAAGAACTTCTACAACTTGCAGATCGTATAAGATTGAACAGAACTGATTCAAATACAGAAGGAATGCTGCTGCTGATGGATATTAAGGAGGCCTGTACAAGCTTTGTTAGAAAGAGAAGTGGTACAGAAACACACACTCCACAACCTCTGGTGAAGGAAAGGGTACAGCTTCAAGGGAGTTCAACTGCCGAAGAAGATTCTAAGGAATCAGAACTTGTTCAAGAAGACAAAAAAGAGAGAGAAGAAGGCAAAAAAGAGAGAGAAGATACTACCAAAGATGAGAGCCAAAATGACAAAGACGAAGCGAAGGATGAAGACTGCCAGAAGAGAGATAGTGATTATTCTACTCCTCGAGATGCTGAAGTTAGTGATGAGGTTTGGGAAGAACTGCAAAGATCTATTGCAGCTGAGAAAGAACAACAAGAAAGAGAGTTAAAATTAAAGAAAGAACTAGAAGAAAAGATGAAGATAGAGAAAGAAAGGGAAGCAGCACGGGCAAGATTACAACGTCTAAAGGAAGAACAACAAAGACGAGAAGCTATTAAAGAAAAGCTTA
>Ga0215266_1076_pt1 | contig 8082 bp, 6 predicted proteins | sample JAMX8_100Endo3_H_FD_182616 | JGI IMG/M metagenome (GOLD analysis project Ga0215266, IMG submission 182616) | Enriched cells of freshwater protists from Biology Centre CAS, Ceske Budejovice, Czech Republic - JAMX8_100Endo3_H3 | ecosystem: Environmental > Aquatic > Freshwater > Unclassified ...
TAAACGTGATAATTCTTGATGATCACCATTAACAGATAAAGGTTTTTGTTCGTAGTCATATCCAAGTATACCCATTGGATTTAGAACGGGATATGAAAGACCATCGTACATGGGGTTACGGTTGTCTATCATAAACGCTTCACCCTCTCTACTTTGAAGTGGAAAGATGACGCCATTGGAAGCGGGTGGTACACCGTTTTCACTACGATATACACAATTGAAGTCACTAACATTAGTATCATACTGTAGTTCAAACTGTTGAACCTGTTCATGAGTAGTACCTTTCAGTATTTCTCCCATACACATCATTTGTCTTCCATATACATTTTTTCGCTTCATATAGACAGCAAATGACTCTAGCATGGTTCTAGGTAACTCTATTCGTCTCTGGTTGATGCACGGGCTAGAGTCGTAGAAGTAATACATTAAGGGAGAAGTCGGAATATCTGCTGGTATGATGCGATGTGTTACGCGCCCTTGCAAAGCAACAAAACTTGGTGTAGACCCTTGAAAATGTAGAAATCCACGGCCATCGTTGGAACGTGTAGGATGTGTTCCTATCGATGCAAAAGAAAACATGTTGTTGAGCTTTCTACTTTCTTTTGAAAAGTTCTTGTGTTTGTAGAGTCTTTTTAATTCCCTGGGGACACGTGGTATATAACGGAGTGGAAGCACTGCTTTACCACAGTTACAGCAAAAAGACTTCTTTTCTTTTGTAAAAGTTTTCACACCACAGTATCTACATGCAGCTCTTCGAAGTGGAATTTCTCGGTATTTTGGAAATTGTTGGAAAGCAGTTTGGGAACTCTTTGGCATTATGGTTAATCAGAATGGATTGTAGTGTCGTTTTGTTCTAAAAAAGGGCCTACATAAGGGTCAGTTTGAAGCAAGATTAAGCAGTCACTTGTTACAAAATGAAAGATGATTTTACGGATGACTTAGTATTGCAATGAGAAGAAAAACGTTGATGATGATGAAGAGTGAGAACTTGGTTGTTGTATGTATTGCTGGTAGACGTAAAGCAATGGTATTCAACTAATGTTACATGAACTAATATACACTGAATATAGTACAATTAAACAGCAGACAGAAAGCACTTGCTGCTGTTAGAGGGAAGGTATACTAACAATGACGTGCGTCGTCAATAGTATTCAACTAATGTTACATAAACTAATATACACTGAATATAGTACAATTAAACAGCAGATAGAAAGCACTTGCTGCTGTTAGAGGGAAGGTATACTAACAATGACTTGCGTCGTCTCCGTAACGACGCTCTTTGACCATACCTTCTTTTTTAGAACAGAACGACACAGTGATGTCCTCATTTTGATCTTCATCGCTCTCGATAACAACTATTTGCTTCTGTACAAAAAGCTTTGCTTTCTCTAACAGGTTCATGGCCTCTTCGTTTATTTCTGTAGGGTACTCATTCTCAGTTTCATCATATTGTACGTGGTAGACATTTCTATTTCTAGCTATCATCTCGAGGTTTACTGCTTCCTTCTCTGTACAGCAAAATACATCAGTTTCCAAACACGGATAACCTTCTAAACCACTACCACCGCTGAGCATGGTATCTCTAAACTGTAGTGATCTAAAGCTGTAGGTCTCTTTTGGGAGTAGTTGTAGCTGCGTGTATGTTGCACCAAACAGATTTAAATTAATCTTTTGCATGCCAATCCTATCAAAAACAACAAACTTTCGGATATCTTTTCCGTTAACGGTAAACTTCTGATCATGATTTTCAGAAACTATGGTTAACAACATATCTACCCTTGCAAACCTCCTTGCGCCTTGAACTTGTTGCCAGCTGAGATTGAATGCTGAGTTTTCCATTACTGACATTTCTGGCTTTAACTCTTGAATGTATATTTTAAGGGACATTGAGTCTGAGTTGCAGTTTACATAACATGGATAGAGTGAACGGTCTCTGTTTGTTTCGTGTAAGCAATTCGCTAGCACATTGCTTATAACCACCTGTGTTTCTCCTGGAAGCAGTTTTCGTATTATCGGTTTAATCTTTTGGTAAGCGTGCTTCCAAAAGAGGAAATCCATGAACGTTGTTCCGTCTGTAATGGATAAGATACCTGGCTGGTTTGTTCCTTCTTTTGGATGCTGTGTCAAAGCAACTTTTCCAAAGACTGTTAGTTTCATTTGGGAATACTTCTGCATGTAGGAATTGTCATTCCATGAGTGGTGTATATCAGCTAGTCTTGTAAATACTGCTTTTGGAGGTCCGTCTTCACATTTTGTTTTCCTATTTATAGTTGGAGGTCTACGCAATGTTCCTTTTTGCACAGCCACCTTTGGTGAAGTTACAGAAGAGGAAGAGGTGGATGAATCTCGATTCCTATCCAAAGAATGCAGATTTAACTTATTAGCATCTGTTTGTGGTCTACGTAAACTACTACCTCGAAGCTTTATACCCACTTCTTCTTTACCCTTATCTACTTTATCAGTGTTATCACTCAACTCTACATCATTATCACCTGTTGGTTCTTCCTTAATTTTCTTCAACCGCTGCGTTTTGAGCTGGGCTTTCGAGTTTGAAGTTTGTGCAGCGTCCCTTGTGTTCCGCTTGTACTCAGGTTCATCACGCTCTTCTTCTGAACAACTTTCTCCAGCTGCATGTTTTTTTCTTGATTTTGTACCCTTCTCTTCTGACACTTCACTCTGTTCCTCCTCTTCTGAAGAAGTTTCAATTGATTTAGGTCTAGCTTTTGGTCGACCCCGTCTTTTTCCTGTGTTGGAAAGTCTTCTTTTCTTACTCTTTCGATTAGTAACGTCAGGTAAGTCAACTACTCTTACGACTTCTTTTTACTTTTCTTTTAACTCTTTCCTAGACTCTGATTATGAAGAGAGCGAAGAAGAATCTGACTCAGGAGAGAAGGAGACTGCTAAAAGCAGGAGAAAAAGAAAGGGAGAAGTAGTTGAAGAGCCTACTCCCTCCACTAAGAAGGTAAAGCAATAAAGTGCTTGCCTGTTATTTTGTCATTGTTTAAAATATATGCAATAAAGCATCTTTTACTTTGCATTGGCTGTTTTTCTCTGTAGTGTTTCAAAAGTTGTTGCTTTCCTTGCTTTTCTGCTTCTACACCCACCTGTTCCTGTACAGACTTCCGCCACAGCGACAATCTAAAGGAAAAGGAAAAGGTCTAAGCGAAGAATAACAAAGGGAAGGGGGAAGAACAAGAATCAGAAAGTGAGTCTGAGCAGGAATGATCACAAAGGTGTTCAACTGCTACTGATGACTTTCAAGAGAGAGCAGAAGCTACCCTTCAAGATAATCCAGCATTATGACTTACTTTCTCAATGACCAATTTTCTCTTACTTTAAAATTGTACATTAATACCTAAACGATCACAATAAAGAAACAGCAACATTTTCGTACTTGAAATAATAACCAATTTATTAGTTTCTCAAAAATGTATTTTTCTGTCTCGGGGCAATTGCATATATATATATACAACTCAGTTACCAAAAAATTGCTATTGAAAATTTTGGAGGTGGTTCAATAGTGGTTCTAGCACCACAATTATATTGCTTTTTTTGAGTATTCTTTAATTACTTACTGACGAATTAATTATTTAATAAAATCTTTCTTTGATGACATTGTCCACAAAACTCCTTTTCGCAGGTTGGGTTATTTTATTTTTCCTTCAGGAAGCGCTTTTTGACTGATTTTCACTCTAAATAATTTTGCGTTCCATTTATACACGCATATGAATACAGATTTGCATATATTTCTGTACGCATTTACAGTTATGGTCCATTTTCTGGCATTGTCTAGTAAACGATCGCTCTCTCTTCACGTGCTTACGTCCTTCAGACACACTAGTATCCTTTGAGTCGACTCCTGTCAAACGGTCACCGGCACAGGACGCGCGAAATTCTCTGCGATCGACGATCGTGGAGAGCGCATTGAAATTACCTTATCGGATGCGCTTTATGTTCCCCACCTGCAGCGAAACTTACTATCCGTTGGTCAGCTCAGAAACCTCAACCCCGCACCCACGTTTGACTTCTCCACCCTACGACTCACGCTCCCAGACTCCTCCACAAAGCTCGAGATCATTGAAGAAGGCAACCTTTATTACTTACAAGTTCTCAAGGATACAACAAACACGAAAACAGCTCTATCCACAAACTACACACACAATCTTACAGTCAACCATATGAGAATGGGACACCCAGGCAAGGAAAAAGCAAGACTAATCAAGAAAGCCTACGGAATCGACTGCTACTTACCCTCTTGTACTACCTGTCAATTGTCAAAAAGCACCAAGACCCCATACGAACCCACGGACGCTCAACGACGCGCAAAGAAACCCTTGGAACGAGTCCACTCCGATATAACGCCCTACAGAACTGTCAGTCTGAAGGGACACAGGCATCTCGGAGGTTTCCGGGACCAAGCAACTGGTTACTTAGTTGTTTATCCTATGAAAGAGAAGTCAGAAGTATACAAGAAGTACCTTAAGTTCAAGCAAGACTATGGGACTCCCAGCATTCTCCGCACTGACAACGAGTACGACCAAGATTCCTTCAAACAAGACCTTTTGAACACCTCCACAAGACAAGAACTTACCTGCCCTTACTCGTCAGAGCAGAACTCTGACATTGAAGCAATGTGGCGAGTGCTCCACCAAGTTATAAGGACCAATCTACACCAGTGTGGATTGCCTGAACACTACTGGCCTTAAACATGCTGCAACCCAACTCAATTGCTGGCCTCGAAATGTGAAGCCACCAACTGAGTTAGTACAGAACGACGCTTCCAGCAACTCAGTACCCCCAACTCCTACTCCTCCTTCTTGTCCGTTCACCCATTTTCATGGATACGCACCCAGAACCGAACTTCTACACCCCTTTGGATGTAAAGTTGTTGCCCATCTCCAAGAAAAAGACCTTCCTGATCCCAAACTTCCCCTCCGAGGTCTCTCTGGTGTATACCTCGGTAACTCTGCAAAAAGGAAAGGTTACAAAATACTGGACCCTACCACACACAAAATTATCAAAACAAGGAACGTCACCTTTTACCCCACAAACTTCGAAATGGCAAAAGAACGAAACAGAATTGTGAAGACGAAGATGGAAACAGCTACCCCGTACCCGGAAGAATTCCTCGACGAACATGAAAATGATTATGAATACTTCTCCGAGACCGATTCAGATGATGAAGCAGTCGCCTTACCTACACACAAAAGTCAGCAACACAAATACTTACCACAAGACCAAGATGAAGTCCCAAGTTCTTCCAGCTTTGAACCCCAACCAGATTTCAACCACCCCCTTACCGAAATCTCTACCCCTACTACCCTCGCTGATACTACAGTCCTGCTCACCCCCTCCGGTGACGTTAGTGTCGGCCAAGAGGGTGAGCAGGGCTCTACCACCCTACCTTTAGAACCTTCACAACAAAATCAATCCGACGCCCAACTCCAATCAGAAAAAATCCAAGCAAGCACTGAAGCTGAAAGTGAGAATGCCCAACCCCCTCCTTCACGCAACCTCCAGTTACAGCTCACAACACGCAGATACCCCAGAAGGGAACGTAAACGACCACAAGAATGCTGGAAAGCGCAAACAAGTAACAAGCAAGCGAATTCAACAAAAAACAAAATTTGAGCCACAAAGCAGATCCAAATTCCTTCTATGAGGCAATTTCCGGTAACGAGAGGGAAAATTGGGTAAATGCAATCCAAGAAGAACTCGCAGAGCTCATAGATCGAGGAACTTTCTCACTCCTTGAACACCACCCTTCCATGCATATCATTACATCAAAGTGGGTCTTTAAGAAGAAGCTTGATGCAAATGGCGAAGTAGAACGATACAAAGCGCAACTTTGTGCCCGCGGTTTCACACAACGCTACCTTGTGGACTACTTTGAGACTACTTCTCCCGTCGCAGCACACACCACCACAAGACTGTTCTTATTCACTGCTGTTCAAGAAGGTTTACATTTGATCAAGTACGACGTGAAGAACGCCTACCTAAACTCAAGTGTGGACGAAGATATATACATGCACATACCTCAAGACCTAAAAGTCAACTAAAGTGATAACGAAAGATATGTATTCAAAATTCACAAGAGACTGTATGGACTTAAACAGGCTGGTAGAAATTGGTTTTTACACCTTACAGACTGGCTGAGAGAGAAGGGTTTTACAGAATCTCTCGTAGAAAACCTACGTCGACACTCCTCCCACCGGGTTTAAACCAAGTAGAATATGGTCTAGGAGCAAAGTTAGAAAGAAATTATTAGATCAGAAGTTTAATAAAAATTTTCTGCTTTTCTTTTCTCTTCTTTTCTCTTCTCTTCCTTTTGTATGTATTTTGTGTGTGCGGGTGACTCTCCATGTTTACAGTATTTGACAGATTCCTTATTATTGATGTCATGTACATTTTCAATACATAGTACTCGTTACGAGTAACACTGTTACAGTTCTTTTCTATCAAAACAGGTTTCAACAGCCTACTGCTCTGAACACCCTCCAACCAGTCATTGGAGGTAATCTGTCATGTTGATGCACGTTAAAAACTTTCGTCATACTACCACTCCTCATCATCTATGAACTCAGGAGTAATTTCTTCACTATTGTATTCACTGTTGTGTGAAAGAGCTTCTTTCCTTGTGTGTGTGTGTGTGTGTGCATTTTTTCCACGCTGCAGAGAATAGTTAGGAATTTATTGATACTTTGTTCAATAACCACTCTGCCCTACAACTTTCTCCCGACAAAACAACTTCCTGCAAAGTAACATTAATTTGTGTTCATATTCATGAAATTGTATGAGATACACTTGCAAGAATTTTCTATGATTGAGAGGAGCACTTGAACACCATCTGTACTGCATATTCAATTGCTTTGAGCTGTTTTGGGAGTTGAATATCCCATAGCCTATTCAATTTTGCAACACTCTGATAGTTGTCCAGGGGCACTTCTTCAGTTAAAATCAAATCAAGGTAGGAATAATAAACTCGCTTTGTTGACATGAGTTGTTCCAGAAGATCGTGCACAATCTTTTGATTTGAATCAAACAAGATGTCAATGACGTTTTTTCTCATAGACAGCATAAACTGCAACGAAGTACTACCTGAGTAATACCCAGTACCAATGTTCAACACACTGTACACAAGGTCGTCTATATGCTGAGCTCGAAGAACACCGGTTGCATACAGGCTTGGATTGTTGGCCCACACACCTCCATCAATGAAACATTTGTCACGATATTGAAATGGCTCAAAGTAGCTTGGTGCGGAAGCGGTAGCCAATAAAAGCTCGCATAACTTCATGTCTCCGTACTCTTTTCGAGTTAACACCACATTATGTCCCGTGTAGGGACACCAATTTCAAAATCTGGCTGATAGGAGTGCTAGAAATCATCCAACGTTTTCTCAGCGTCATCACCGAGTATTCCCTTCACAGCAGCCACAAACTTGGTGCTGTCATACCACGATTTACTGATGTTCCACCTGTATGTGAAAATTCTTTTCAGCTCAAACCCCACCAGGTAGACTTCCTTCATCCTTTGGCAGCCTAAGATGTACAACCCAAACAACTGAATTGCTCCTGTAGAAGTTTCTGAGGACGTAATCAAACTTATCCATCACGGCACGTGTTAACGTCACGTCATCATAGGCTGCAAACTCCTCGTTCTTCTTCTTCACTTGTTTCAAAATCTCTTCAAAATAGCGAATGCTGACAATACCTCGAATTCCCCCACCATTAAACGATAAAATAAACTTGTTCTTGTACCCATCTTTCTTTATAGTGCTGTAGTGCAGTTTACAGAGTTCATGAGGGTGAACTAGCAGCTGGCTGGCCTCTTGACTACGATACAGTTCATAGCAGGAGTTACACTCATGATATGACCTGCAAGTAGGACACCTATGATGATGAGATTCCTTCAGAGTTCCCAGACAAATATCACACCACCCAAACTGAACATTTTTCGTGTACTGAATACGGTTTTCATTCTTCATGTGTTGCTTTGCTTAACTACGCCCGCATAGAAGTCAGCTACGTCATCCTCCTCTAGCTTGCTGATCACTTTGCTGTAGTACGGCTTTGTTCTGCC
>Ga0215266_1077_pt1 | contig 8001 bp, 3 predicted proteins | sample JAMX8_100Endo3_H_FD_182616 | JGI IMG/M metagenome (GOLD analysis project Ga0215266, IMG submission 182616) | Enriched cells of freshwater protists from Biology Centre CAS, Ceske Budejovice, Czech Republic - JAMX8_100Endo3_H3 | ecosystem: Environmental > Aquatic > Freshwater > Unclassified ...
GTAGGTTTGCTTGGTTCTTTTGGCCCTTTTTTTTACTGTTTATTTTACCACTGCATTGGCCTGTTTGGCGCCGTCGGCTGACTGGCCGACTGTTTGATTATTTTAGGCGTGTTTTACCACCAATGAGTGAAACTGAAAAGCAAGCGATTCAGGCAGGTGACGTTAGTTGGGAAGCAGCCCTATTTCAGGGCAAGCTAAAATGGCGTGATTTGTTCAATACGCCTTTATCTTGTCTCAGTGCTAAAGAGCAAGCTTTTTTAGATAATCAGGTGAATACGCTTTGCTCAATGTTAAATGACTGGCAAATAGAGCACGAATTAGGTGACTTAACAAAAGAAGTTTGGGCTTATCTAAAGCAACAAAAGTTTTTCGGTATGATTATTCCTGAAAAATTTGGTGGACTTGGTTTTTCGCCGCTTGCCCACTCTGCTGTGATCACTAAAATTGCGACACGCAGTTTAACGGCTGCGGTTACCGTTATGGTTCCTAACTCTTTAGGGCCTGGGGAGTTGCTTTTACATTACGGGACCCAGGCGCAACAGGACCACTATCTTCCTAAGTTAGCTCAAGGTGCCTTACTACCTTGCTTTGCTTTGACCTCCCCTGAGGCAGGGAGTGATGCAGGTGCCATGATGGATAGGGGGCATGTATGTAAAGGATATCATGAAGGTAAGGAAGTTATTGGCATTCGTTTAAACTTTGATAAGCGCTATATTACCTTGGCTCCCATTGCAACCTTAATGGGATTGGCCTTTAAATTGTATGATCCCGATCGTTTGCTAGGCGATAAGGTTGCCCTGGGGATCACGCTTTGCTTGTTGCCTACGCACTACCCTGGGGTGGTGCGAGGTGCGCGCCACCGTCCTTTGGATATGGCTTTTATGAATGGGCCAATTAGAGGAAAAGATGTCTTTATTCCATTAGATTGGGTCATCGGTGGGGCTAAGTGCGTTGGACAGGGTTGGCAGATGTTAATGGCTTGCCTTGCAGCAGGTAGAGGTATTTCTTTACCTGCTTTAAGTACTGCGCTAGCGCTTTTAGCTTACAGAACGACCGGTGCTTATGCCGCTATCCGTCGCCAATTTGGGGTAATGATTGGTGCATTTGAAGGGGTAGAGCAAGCATTGGCACGTATTGCAGGTTACACTTATCTTTTGCAAGCCGCGCGTGTTGTGACAGCGGATATGGTCATGAAAAAGCGACCCGCTGTTGCCACCGCCATTGCCAAGTACCATATGACTGAAATAGCAAGAAAGATCACCAATGATGCAATGGATATCCATGGTGGGCGCGCGATTATGATGGGACCGGCAAATTATTTGGGGAGAGCATATCAGGCAATGCCCATTAGCATTACCGTTGAAGGGGCGAATATTTTAACCAGAAGCCTGATGATCTTTGGGCAAGGGGCTATTCGCTGTCACCCTTATTTGCAAGGTGAGATGGAAGCTGTGGCGCATTATGCCGTTGATAAAGAGGCTGCGGCCCAGCAGTTTGATACTTATTGCTTTAAGCATATAGGTTATATTATCTCAAATACCATCAGATGTATTAGTTTTTCGGTATTTGGCTTTATTGACATCGGCTTTAAAAATAAAATAAAGCGCTATCAATGGAAAATCAACCGGTTAAGTGCAGGTTTGGCATTGACAGCAGATGCTGCTTTTTTAATATTAGGGGGAGCCCTTAAACGCAAAGAGAAGCTCTCAGCAAGACTTGGGGATATTTTAAGCCAGCTTTATTTAGCGACGGCTATTTTGAAATACTATCATGCAAAAGGACAAGATAAACAGGATATTCCCTTGGTTGAGTGGGGAGTGATGATGTGTTTATATCAAACACAAGAAGCCTTTTATGGTTTTTTTGATAACTTACCGCATTTTCTTGCACCGTTTTTGAAACGGCTTGTCTTCCCTTTTGGTAAAAGCTTTGCTTTACCCAAAGACAAGTTGGATAAAGCCCTGGTTAAGCCACTTTTAACTTGCTCTTCACAACGCGCAAGATATACATCACTTTGTTATGTTAAGGACTCAATCGATGATCCAGTGGGTTTAATTGAGATCACGCTACAAAAATTAAGCATCGCACAACCCGCTTTGACTAAGCTGATGGCAGCCATCAAAGCAAAGAAAGTGGATGGCACAGTGCCTTTTTTAGCGCAAATTGCGCTGGCTCAACAAATGCAAGTGATTGATGAAAAAGAGGCTGTGGAGTTAAAGGATTATGAAATAGCACGTAAAAAGGCGATTCAGGTGGATGAATTTGCCATCAACACAGGAATAGATCATGACAGTATATGATAAAAAAGCAAAAGAGCCATGTGTTTATATTGTGGCAGGTGCGCGCACCCCCTTTTTAAAGGCACGCGGTAAGCCAGGGGCCTTTTCTGCTGCAGATCTAGGTGTCAGGGCTGCACAGGCGGTGATAGAAAAGCTTCCCTTTGCACCCATTGATGAGGTGATTGTGGGCTGTGTCAGTCCCAGTGAGCAAGAGGCCAATATTGCCCGTATTATTGCTTTGCGAGCAGGGTGTAAAGAAGCGGTTCCAGCCTGGACTGTACAACGAAACTGTGCTTCTGGCTTGCAAGCGATTGCGTGTGCTTTGCAAAGTATTCGCCAAGGGGAAAGCGATTTGGTGTTGGCGGGTGGTACGGAGGCAATGAGCCGTACGCCACTTTTGTTAAATGCAAAAATGGTGGATTGGCTTTCTTGCTTGCGTTTGGCGCGTGGTTGGCAAAAGTGCAAAGCAGCTTTGCAGTTTCGGTTAAACTTTTTAGCGCCGGTTGTGGCATTAAAAGAAGCGCTGACAGATCCTGTTGTTAACTTAAGCATGGGGCAAACTGCGCAAGAATTGGCTTATCGGTTTGGGATCACACGCCAGCAAATGGATAGTTTTGCTTTACAAAGCCATCAACGCGCCCAAAAAGCGCAAAAAGAAGAATTTGAAGAGATTGTGCCACTTTACTCAAAAGCGGGTGTTTTATACGATCAAGATGATGGTATCCGTGCCCAGGCAAGCTTAGCGGCTTTAAGTAAGCTGCGGGCTGTATTTGAGAAAAAGGGCGATATTACAGCAGGGAATAGTTCACAAATTACCGATGGCGCCGCCTTCGTTGCTTTGGCAAGTGAAGCGGCGGTTGAACGTTACCAGTTACCTGTTTTGGCAAAGGTTGTGGATGTCACTTGGGCTGCCTTAGATCCGAAGGTGATGGGATTAGGGCCACTTTATGCTATGGCACCGCTTTTACGGCGTCATGCGCTTTCTTTGGCAGATATCGCACATATTGAGATAAATGAGGCTTTTTCGGCACAAGTACTGGCCTGTGTAAAAGCAGCAAATGATTTAGATTTTTGCCAGCGTATAGGGCAAAACCCTGTATTAGGAGAGATTGCACCTGAGCGGCTTAATCCCCAAGGAGGGGCGATTGCCCTAGGGCATCCTGTTGGCGCAAGTGGTGCACGTTTGGTTTTGCATTGCGCTCACCAAATTAAGCAGCATCGTTTTCAATATGCCCTAGCAAGCTTGTGTGTTGGCGGAGGACAAGGTGGTGCTATTTTACTGGCACGGCAATAAGGGAAAGGCATGAGTCAATATCAGCAGTGGATAGTTGAAGAAAAAGAGAATATAACCTGGCTTACTTTTGATAGGGCAGATAGCAGTGTCAACAGTCTCAATGAGTCATCATTATTAGAATTGAGTGAGATTTTAACAAAGCTATCTTTAGCTAGTAAGGCTTTGGTTATTTGCTCAGGAAAAAAGACCGGCTTTATTGTGGGTGCAGATATTACACAATTTAAGGGGTTATCTGAGAAGGCGGCGTTGACGTTAATTGAAAAAGGGCAGGCTGTTTTCAATCAGCTAGAAAATTTGCCGATGGTAACCATTGCTTTAATTGATGGGGCTTGTCTTGGGGGTGGGCTAGAGTTGGCTTTAGCTTGTCGTTATCGTATCGCTGTATCTGGCCTGAAGACCCGGCTGGGGTTACCTGAGGTTAAGTTGGGGATCCATCCTGGCTGGGGGGGAACTGTAAGATTAGGGGCCCTTGTTGGGGTAAAGCAGGCGATGTCAATGATATTAACTGGGCGCACGATCTCCTGTGAAGCTGCTCAGAAGATAGGGGTTGTTGATGCTGTGGTTCCTTCTCGTTTAATTGAGCCATGGGTGGTGCATTACGCTATGGTTGCACCTCCGCCCAAGCGTGCATCTTGGCAGTGGTTGTGGCGCTTTAAGTGGATAAGAGCGCAGGTAGGCGCAAGGCTTTATCAACGGTTAGCAAAAAAAGTCAGCAAAGCCCATTATCCGGCGCCTTTTCAGGTAGTAGATAATTGGGTCAAGTGGGGAGCAAAGCGATCGCAAGCGATGACAAAAGAGGCGCATTCGGTAGCAAAGCTGGTTGTTTCAACCACCTCAAAGCGCTTAGTTGAGGTCTTTTTTTTACAGGAAACCCTCAAAAAACTAGGTAAAGCTGCATCGTTTGCTCCAACAAAGATACATGTGATCGGGGCAGGTGTTATGGGCGGCGATATTGCTGCTTGGTGTGCAGTGCAGGGGCTGGATGTGACATTGCAAGATGACCCTTTGATCATTGGCAGTGCGATTAAGCGTGCTTATGCTTTGGCAAAAGAGCGATTAAAAGAAAAGCATTTAGTGCAACAGGCCCTTGATCGTTTGTGCCCTGATCCTAAAGGTCAAGGTATAGCCAAAGCGCATGTGATCATTGAAGCAGTGACAGAGGATTTGGCTGTTAAAAAGGCCTTATTTGCCAAAGTGGCATCGCTGAATTCGCAAGCTGTGCTTGCAACCAATACCTCATCAATTCCGCTTGAGGAAATAAGTCAAGCTTTGGCTGCTCCCAGCCGCTTAGTTGGGATCCATTTTTTTAATCCAGTGGCTAAAATGCCTTTGATTGAAGTGGTAAAAGGTAAGAAAACGGATGAACAGCAAGTTAAAAAAGCAATGGCCTTTGCCCATTGCATTGGGCGTTTACCTTTACCAGTTAAAAGTGCGCCTGGGTTTTTGGTGAATAGAATTTTACTACCCTATTTGCTTGAGGCTGTTAAGCTTTTAGAAGAAGGGGTCGCGGGATTGGCTATTGATGCGGTGGCTGTTGGATTTGGAATGCCAATGGGACCTGTTGCACTCGCCGATGCAGTGGGCTTAGATGTTTGCTTGGCTGCATTGAAGAAATTAGATCGAGATGATAAAGCCATGTCATTATTAGTTGATCTTGTTGAAAAGGGTGATTTGGGGAAAAAGACAGGTAAAGGGTTTTATACTTACCGCCATGGCCATGCTTTAACTGCTAAAGTAAAGCCGGCACCAAAAGATACGCTAGATCGCTTGCTGCTCCCTTTGCTAAATGAAGCCGTTGCTTGTTTACGTGAAGGTATCGTTGAGAATGCGGCTTTATTGGATGCGGCTTGTATTTTTGGTTTTGGCTTCCCTGCTTTTAGAGGGGGGCCTGTTACCCATATTCGCCAACAGGATAAAGCGCAGTGGCTTGCTTTGTATGCAACGTTTGCTAAGCGCTATGGGGACCGCTTTAAACCTGATCTGGGTTGGGAGAATAAAACGTTTGATGGGTTTGGTTAAACACCGGGTTTGCAAGTTTATAGCATGCGTGCCCTTGGTGTATCGGCCTAGACTCAAGTGAAGGAGAGCGATACAAGATAAAATGTTAGTTTGATTGCTAAAAAAAATTAATGGCTTTTTTTATCTTAGTTAGTTTGTTAGAATGCTTTGGCAAGGGTACTAAAAGTATTTAGTTGGCCAACAAAGAATAACCAACCGATGCTTTTGGTAAAGTTTTTGCCGCAGGGCATTCCCATTGGATTAATCTCGGTTAAAGTGTTGGCCATCACTTAAGTGATAAAGCATAAATTGAGGTGTGGTTTGGTTATCAATTTGTAAAGGGAGAAATATCGTGACCAGAAATTGGGATCTGACGACGGTAGTTGCAAGTGCTACTTTGGTGGGTTTTTTTAGCAGCCAAGTTTTGGCTTCAGGCTTTCAAAAAGAAGGACAAAATGCCACTAACCTGGGATTGGCTTATAGTGGGACAGCTGCATTAGCAGAAGATGCTAGTACTGCTTATTATAATGCTGCTGGGTTAGCCCGTATCGAGGATAGCCAGCTGGTATTAGGTGGAGCGCTTATCCATCAGGATTCTGATTTCTCATCCTTGACGGTAACAAGTCCAAATGGTGCTACATTGGCCAATGAGGATGCTGATTCAGATGAAAGCATGGGCTTTCCGTTTTTACATGTTGCAAAACGGTTGGACGATAAATGGGTATTGGGCTTGAGCGTTGCTCCTGCTGTTGGTCTTGCAACTGAATATGATAATGACAGTATCGTTCGCTATCTGGCGACGGAAACCAAGCTTAAAACGCTGAACTTTAGCCCTAGTGTTGCCTACCAAGTGCTGCCTTGTCTTTCTTTGGCAGTAGGTGCTGATGCGCAATTTGCCAGAGCACAATTATCAACGCGTGTGGGCACAACAGGCGATCTGTTAAGTGACGGTGGACTTAAAAATAAGATTGAAGGATGGGGGTATGGTTGGCACGCAGGTGCACTATGGCAGCCTCTAGCTGACACACGTGTAGGGTTACATTTTCGTTCTTATGTTAGGTTGCGTCTGCAAGGCAATACCGAGTATTCCTCTTTTGGTGATCCTTTTGCAACTTATACCGCGCATACCCGCATTAACTTACCTGATACCGTTACCTTAAGCTTGTATCAAGGTCTAAATCCAATGCTGGCTTTGACCGCCGATCTTGCTTGGTCAAACTGGAGTCGGTTTGATGCCTTGCGCTTGCGCTATGCCTCAGGTGCACAAGATCTAGGTACCGATACCATACAAAACTTTAGAGATGCTTATCGTGCAGCACTGGGGTTAATTTACACTCACAATAGCAATTGGTTGCTGCGGGCAGGACTTGCGTTTGAGAGCACACCTACTAAATCTGAGTATCGTACGGTACGGATCCCTGACTCAGATCGTATTTGGGCAGCTATTGGAGGCGCTTATACCTTTAACCAGAAGTGGCGTCTAGACTTTGGTTATGCTCACCTCTTTTTCAAAAATACCGATATTGATGATAAGGCACCTTTCATTGCTAACACCCAAAACCCTATCTCGCTGGCAACGCTAACAGGGGACAATGATGCTGCTGCCAATGTCGTTGGTATTCAAATTCGTTATGACTTTGTATAAACGTTTTGTTAAGTAATTAAATTACTTAGCATAGGGGGTACAGCAAGTTCTAGCTTTAGCGAACTTGCTGTATGAGTGTAAATGAGGGGTAGGTTTAGCGCCTGAAAAGATTGTCTTTAAGTGCGTTTAGTTTGCTCCACTAATGAAATGGATCATAAACGTTATGCCACGGAAAACAGATAAGCGTATAAGACTAGTTGAAGCTGCTAAAGTGCTGATCCATCAGCAAGGCTTTAATTTAACCACATTGGCAGATATTGCGCAGGAGGCAGATGTGCCTTTGGGTAATGTCTATTACTACTTTAAGACCAAAGACGCCATTGGGACCGCAGTGATTGAAAGAAGAGCTGCAGAGTGGTCTGAGCGCCTTGCTGCTTGGTCAGAAGTGGCTGATCCGCTTGCGCGCTTGATGATTTTAGTGCGCCATGGGCTAGAAGATTTAGACACAATTTCGCAATTCGGTTGTCCAGTCGGTAGTTTATGTCAGGAGTTAGGTAAGCAAGGTGGGGCCTTATCTGATCTTGCTGCAAAGTTATTGCATGATGTTTTAAAGTGGGCAGAAGAGCAATTTAGAGCTTTGGGGCTAAGTAGGGCAGCTGAGCTGTCTTTAAACCTTATCTCAAATATTCAAGGTATATTCTTACTGACGCACACCTTTAAAGATCCTGATTTGGCGCGGCGGCAATGTGATCAATTACATGCTTGGTTAGAAAAGTTAGCTAACCGTAAGATAACCATGCCACCTGTACAATCTGTTCGTGAAATAAGACATGAAGAAGAGATGG